>Ga0209553_1000004_pt1 | contig 136236 bp, 131 predicted proteins | sample LauGreFBDMM110DN_2_FD_188217 | JGI IMG/M metagenome (GOLD analysis project Ga0209553, IMG submission 188217) | Freshwater lake microbial communities from Lake Michigan, USA - Fa13.BD.MM110.DN (SPAdes) (version 2) | ecosystem: Environmental > Aquatic > Freshwater > Lake | place: Lake Michigan...
GCGGGTTTAATTACTTGGCGAAGGTGCTTACCGGAATTAAATTCAAAGATGGAATCGAGGTGACAGCAATCGATCAGGCCGCCGCTTGACTCAGATGCTGAAACACCACTTTTGACAATAACTCGCAAAGTTTGAAGAGCAGTACTTTATGAAGCTGTCAGGTGTCTAGGAAATCGGGGGCTTGCCAGTGATCATTACCCTCAGTGCTTTTGTGTGTGGGTGCTACGATATTTATTTCTCTAGCTTAAATACAAAAAGCTGGCCACCTTCTGGAATTGCTACATCTGCGACAGAGAATCCTGCTATTCCCTGATAATTGCCAGAGCCTATAGCCACGTATGTATCACCGTCTAATTGGTAGGCGACAGGTTGACTTCTTATGCCACCACCTAGTTTAAATCGCCATAATTCTTCGCCAGTGCTAGAGTCCAAAGCGATAGCGTGCCCCGTTTGGCTCCCAGTAAACACCAGCCCACCTTCAGTGCTTAGCGTACCCGCCATCATTGGCTGGGGATCATAATATCGCCATTTCACCTCGCCTGTTTGGTAGTCCATGGCAGTAATATGGCCATAGGACGACGAATCGCCAGCCTCATCTACGTCTACATCTGTAGGGATCGGGAGGCCGCCGGTGAACGTTTGGCCTTCTACAAACATGCTTATACCTTTCTGCATAAGCTGACAGCTTTCTATCACAGGGATATAGGCCAAACCTAACGACTGATTAACTGAGCCTGATACAGAGCCGTTCATACCTCCCAAGGCTCCTGGGCAAACTCTCATTGTAGGTTCTTCTGACGGCATCGCCGCGGGGTTGATCACAGGTCTGCCACTCGGCTCCATAGAATCTGCCCAATTCAGCTGTTCCATATAGCTAGTAGCGCGGATAAATTCACCATTTTCTCTGTTTACAGCATAGAAAAAACCATTGCGGTTAGCCTGGACGATCGCCTTTATAGTTTCATTATTCAGTTCTATATCGACCTGGAAGAGATGTGTATTTCCATCATAATCCCATACGTCATGTGGAGTGAATTGGAAATACCATTCGCGTTCCCCAGTGTCAGGATTTAAAGCTAGTACGCTGTCTGAGAATAAGTTGTCGCCAAGGCGTGCGTCTCCATTCCAGTCTGGTGCCGGGTTGCCAGTTGTCCAATACAGTAAGTCCAGCTCCGGGTCATAGGTTCCTATGGTCCAAGCAGGAGCTCCTCCGGTTTCATATGAATTACCTGACCATGACTCATACCCCGGTTCACCTTCAGCTGGGACTGTATAATGTCGCCATATACGCTCACCGGTATCCACATCATATGCATCAAAGAATCCCCTGACGCCAAATTCACCACCACCTACACCTATGACTGCTAGGTTTTTGACAATTAGAGGGGCAGAGGTTGCACTAAATCCACGATCATATTCAATTATTTCATTTTCCCAAAGTTTCTCCCCTGAGATTCGATCAAAAGCTAAAATTTTTGCATCCAAGGTTGCCATCAAAATTTTGTCACCATGAATAGCTGCACCTCTATTCGCAGGACCGCAGCAGATTCTTAGATCAGCAGGTAATGGATGATCGTATCGCCAATACATTTCTCCAGTGCGAGCATCGAGAGCAAATAGCCGATTGTAGGATGAGGTCACGTACATGATTCCATCATAAATCAAAGGCGACCCAGCAAATTGCCCACTGGTTCCAGTAGGAAAGCCCCAGGCAAAGTTAAGATTATCGACGTTTTCAGGTGAGAGTTCTGTGATTGGGCTATGCCTTAGGTTGCTATAGTCGCCACCATATTGCAACCAATTGCCAGCGTTGGCGCTTTGAGGTTCAGACAATAATTCTGTTGTCACCGGCCCGGATCCATCGCCTATTGATTTATTATTTATCCAATGAGTAGTAGTAATCGTCAGCGCTTCGCTCACTAGGTTGGGGTCAGATAGACCAGAATCACTTTCATTTATGGTGATAATTGAATCTTCTTCAGCACCACAACTTGCAAGCAATATTATCGCAAATACGCTAAGCACTAATTTTAAAAACTCAAACTTTGATCTTTTGGCTTTCATGGATTCCACCTTTACAGAATTTAAGGTTAGTAGCCTAGCTAATTCGTTTAACTAACTCACCAAGCTTTTTCATATAATCTGATTAAAATTCGCTATGTAGTGGCATAGTGAATTTGGCTACCTGATTTTAAGTGTATCATTACTCATAGTGACAATCAGGTGGTTGTAGTGGCTCAGTAATTTTGGCCACTTAATTGACGAGGCGATAATATCACATCTAATTAAGTGGCCAAAATTACTGAACCACTACATGTCACTGGATGAGAATGATGAAAAGCAGGTCGATGCCTTTATCGATCATGCCTGCGCTGCCTGATTCTCATTCGCGCCGATATCAATTATCATGGGCGCATGAAACATACCCTCGTCCTTTTAATACTTCTCATTTGTGCCAGTCCCAGCGTCGCCCAGCAACAGAGTTTCGATGAATGGTTGGCCGCCTTGCGTCTTGAAGCGCGTGACCTGGGCATCAGCGAAGCAACTCTGAATGCGCTTGATGCTATCAAGCAGCCCGAAGCGCGGGTACTGGAGTTGGACAATAGCCAACCTGAATTCGTGCAGACATTCACCCGTTATCTGGCTTTGCGCGTAACGCCGAACCAGGTTGACAAGGGGCAGGCCTTACTCAAGCAACATGCCGCGATATTGGAGCAGGTACGTCAGCGCTACGGCGTACAGGCTCACTACCTGGTCGCGTTCTGGGCAATTGAAAGTAATTTTGGCAGCGCTACTGGGGGTTTTTCGGTGCTGCAGGCGCTCGCCACGCTCGCCTATGACCCGCGCCGGGCAGAGTTCTTTCGCCGCGAACTGCTCACGGCTCTGCAAATTATCGATGCTGGGCATATCGCACCGGAACGGATGAGTGGATCGTGGGCTGGCGCCATGGGGCAGTTGCAGTTCATGCCGAGCGTGTTCTATCAATATGGCGTGGACGGTGACGGCGATGGGCGCATTGATATCTGGAACAGCCTGCCGGATATATTCCATTCCGCCGCCAATTTTCTCAGTCAATCCGGATGGCGCGGCGATGAGCGCTGGGGCAGGGAAGTGTTGCTGCCGGCCAATTTTGATTTCGCCCTGAGTGGAGCCACCAGCAAATCCTTGCAGCAGTGGAAAGATCTTGGCATCACCTTGGTATCAGGAGCGCTATTACCCGTTGCCGACATGCAGGCAATAGTGGTGTTGCCGGCGGGAGCCACTGGCCCAGCCTTTCTTGCATACCAGAATTACCAGGCCACAATGGCCTACAATCCTTCTGCTTTCTATGCACTTACCGTAGGGCATCTGGCTGATCGCTTTACTGGTGGCGGTGAAATTCAGCGCATGCCGGCCAATGAAATTGCCTTGAGCGTGGTCGACGTGAAGGAGTTGCAGGAGCTGTTGAACAGCAAGGGGTTCGATGCTGGGGAAGCCGATGGCCGTATCGGCAGGCAGACCCGCAGTGCCATACGGTCGTTCCAACAAGCAGCCAGTCTGCCGATGGACGGCTACCCTTCCGGTCAGTTATTAGAGGCTTTACGCAACTGATTCTGCAAATTTTCCTGATGGCCAATTTCGATTTATAAAACCTGAAGTATTGCCTTATGACTTCGATTACCCAGAGCCTGGCCCTGCAGCGCTATCGGCGCATGGCATGGATTACCGTGGCAGCGGTCTATTTTCTGTTTCTCGTGGGGGCCACCGTACGCGCATCTGGTGCAGGCATGGGCTGTCCTGATTGGCCGACCTGTTTCGGTCAATGGATTCCGCCTACCAGCGAGGCGCAATTGCCAGCCAATTACCAGGAAATCTACGCCGAACTCGGCTATGCCGATACGCGTTTCAATGTCGTCAAGACCTGGACTGAATACACCAATAGATTGGTGGGCGTGACAATCGGGTTTTTGATCTTGCTCACTGCCATATACTCCTGGTTGTGCAGACAACATGATCGTCGCATCTTCTATGCATCAGTAGCGGCGTTTTTCATGGTCGGATTTCAGGGTTGGCTCGGAGCCAGGGTGGTAGGTTCGAATCTGCAACCAGGTCTGATTACCCTGCATATGCTTATGGCCCTGGCGATTGTGGGCACGCTGCTGTATGCCGTGGCACAGGCGCGCCGTGGCATCATGGTGGCCCAGTCGGTTGTGAATATCGATCCGCGCTTTCGAAAGTGGCTTTATATCGTGCTGGGCTTGACCATCATTCAGGTGGCGTTGGGCACACAAGTGCGAGAGATGACCGATTTACTCAGCAAGACTCAGGGTGAGGAGATGCGCTCAAGCTGGATCGAAGCCATGCCATGGTTCTTTTATGTGCACCGCAGTTTCTCTGCACTCGTGCTGTTCGCCAATCTATGGTTAGCCAGATTGCTGGTGGTTTCACTGGGCTGGCAACATGTTCTCACCCGCATGACCGTGGCCATGATTGCGGTAATCGGTATAGCCGTATTGTCAGGCGCAACACTGGGGCATCTCGGCATGCCGGCACTCGTGCAACCGGCGCACCTGCTGGCAGCATCCCTGCTGTTCGGTTTGCAATTCCTGATATGGATGAGTTATCGCCATGCACTCGCAGGTAGTGACTCAGCACAGGCTCTTGCCAATGGCTAACAAGGAATTCGATATCGTGGTGTTCGGTGCATCCAGTTTTGTCGGCAAGATTCTTTGTCAGTATCTGGTGCGCGAACATCTGGAACCCAATCTCAGTTGGGCCATGGCGGGCAGGTCGGAGTCGAAGTTACGCGACCTCAAACAGAGTCTGGGTGACGCTGCCAAACTGGTGCCGATCATCGTGGTCGATGCGCGCGCAGAACAGGCTCTGCGTGCCATGTGTGAGCGGACAGCCGTAATAATTTCCACAGTGGGGCCTTATGCACTGTACGGCGAGAATCTGGTCAAGACCTGCGCCAGCACGGGCACCGATTACTGCGATCTGACCGGAGAGCCGCAATGGATGCGCAAGATGATCGATCGATATCAGACCCATGCAGAAGCGAGCGGTGCCCGTATCGTGCACTGTTGTGGCTTTGATTCCATTCCATCCGATCTTGGGGTTAAATTTTTGCAGCAGCAAGCATTGCAGCAGTTCGACAATTATTGCTCGCAAGTAAAGATGCGGGTGCAGGTGATGCAGGGTGGCGCCTCCGGCGGTACGATTGCCAGCATGCTCAACCTCTATAAAGAGATGGGCAGCGATCCGGAAGTGCGCGCACAAATGGCTGATATATATTCCTTGTGTCCGCCTGAGTTCCAGCAGCGGGTGCCGCAGCAAGACATCACCGTGATGTACGACAAGGATTTCAACTCCTGGGTGGGCCCGTTCGTCATGGCAGGTATCAATACCCGAGTCGTGCTGCGCAGCAATGCCTTGCGCTCGCAATCTTATGCAGCGAACTTCAGTTATGACGAAGGCACGCTGACCGGCACCGGTAAAAAAGGCGAACAGCGAGCGCGGCGTATGGCGTTGGGTACGCGCATGCTGTTGCGGGCGCTGTCGATTGCACCAGTGCGCTGGTTGCTCGGTCGCTTTGTAGTGCCAAAACCTGGTGCCGGGCCGTCGCCGGAAGCACAGCGTAGCGGATCTTATGACCTGCGCTTTTTTGGCCGGACGGAAGCCGGGCAGGAGCTATCGGTAAAGCTGACCGGTGATCGTGATCCTGGTTATGGATCAACTGCCAAGATGCTGGCGCAAGCCGCGCTCAGCCTGCGCCGCGATGTCGACAAGGGACGTATTCGTGGTGGCTTCTGGACCCCAGCAACCGTGTTCGATGACAAATTAACGCAGCGGCTGCGGAATTATGCGGGAATCCATCTGGAGTTGCTGGAAGTTATTCATGACGCCGCTGCGCCGCCGCAATTACTGACCACAGCCTCTACGTGAAACGCGCGCAGGATAATCTGGCCACCAATCTCGATACGATCTCAGTGACGCTGGATACTGCCGAGTAGGGACTGCGTCACAATCTGCAACTCACCAGCATGGGCGACAAGCTCGACATTAGTCGCCAGGCTAGCGAATTGCGCCACACTTTGGCGGCATGGCTTATTCACTTATCCACATTCTCAAATTAATCCAAGCAAATTCAATGTGATACACGCGTGGCACAGTTTGTGAATGGCTTTTCATCAGGATTCAACCGGTTTGAATAGTTTGCGCTTGGTGCTGGCGGCAGCCTGCTTGACTTGGTCTGCAGCCAGCACAGCTTTATTATGCTCGCGCCCACCGGATGCACTCTGTAATTTAGTTAAAATCGAGGAATACACCCTATGTCAGAAAATTTACCCACGCCAGTTAATCGCGGTCAGTTAGTGTGGCCGCAGCTTCGCAGGCTGCTGATTTTGCAATTGAAACTCTATATCGATGCATTCAGGGACATTTGCCTGAGTGCGCTGGCGCTCGGCGCGGTCATCATTGACCTGATCCAGCATAACGACGGGCCAGATTGTTATTTCGAGCAGATCATGCGGCTGGGGCGACGCACGGAAAGGGCGATCAATCTGTTTGACCAATATGACCCCGCAACGGAAACCGGTCCAGGCGTCGATTCCATTCTGCACGATGTTGAAGAGCGTTGGCGCAAGTAGCGCAGGTCAGTCTTGCGCCGGTGTGCTGGTGTAGTAAAGCTTGTTGCTGCGCTGGATGTAGTGCCCGTAGACTGTTTTGAGTTTTAGCAGGTGATCGGTTATTGTCGTCCCTGCAGTTACCGATTGTGCAGGAAACCAGTTTGCCAAATTCATTGTTATTGTTTACCGCTCAAATAGTTGCAATCCTCTCTGTCTTGCTCCTAGCAGCTGGCTATCTGAAAACCGAACCCAAGGCGGCGAGTGCGCGTGTCTTCACGCTGATGGTAATTTTTGTAGTGTTCTATCTGCTCAACGGCATGTCAGGTGCGCATATAGAAGATAATTTCAGGCTCGATCTCAGCAAATGGCAAGTCGTCATTGAAGTTGGCACGAGTGCCATCTGCGGCTTGTTCATGATCTACTGTTTTTTGATTTTCCAGGAACAACAGAAATTTCCTGTGCTGTTCCTGATAGTATTTGGATCACAGGTGTTACTGGATCTGGTGTTATCGTTACTGAATTTCTTGAGTACTGACACTGCGCCTGCACCCATATTAGAACTGCTTGCCACCAGCATGGATGTGCTGCAGCTGGTGTTTGTCGGGGTTGCCATTTACTGGACGCTCAAAGGTTGGCGTGCGGATCTGGTGGATGATCGGCGTGTGTTGCGCTGGTTTATTATCGGGGTACAGGGTGCGTTGATTTTCTCAGTAGTCCTGGTGGAAAACTTCCTGCTTGAAGCTGACTCAACCTCATATTCGACTGAACAGGCCGCTATCGTCTTCGCGATTGCCATTTTGGCCTTGGGAATGTTGCTGGTTGCGATGCGCTTTGACTACGTGTCGCTTACTTATGTCATTCGCAAAGTCGCAGAGCTGACCGAGGAACCGGGAGCAGAGCAATATACTGCTTTCGATATTGATAGTTTTAATCGCATGTTTCGCGATGGCAAACTCTATCGGGAGGCGGGGCTGACGATAGCGATGCTTGCCAAGAAGTTGAATTTACCCGAATACAGGTTACGCGCTTTCATTCACAAGCAGCTGGGCTTTCGCAATTTTAACGCCATGTTGCATCAATATCGCGTAGAAGACGCGAGCGCCGCGCTGGCTGATAAAGCCAATCAAAATGTGCCCGTACTCACCATTGCCCTGACCGTCGGCTATCAATCTATTACCCCATTCAATAATGCGTTCCGGCAGATCACCGGTGTTACCCCCTCGGAATACCGCAAGCGCGGTTCGCATCCTTAAATATTCGTTGGTCCAGAGACATTATTGACTTGCATCAATGCTCTGTCTGCTGCCTCCAATATAGCTGTAGACTCGGGCAGCAAGGATGTTTATCCTTCCGGCGTTGAACACGACACAGAATAATAATTTGATCTATTAATCGATCCGATAATTGGTCCGATAATCGAGCGACAAGCAGAACGGGAAGCAGCAGGGTTAATAGTTCAGTTTTCAGAATAACAAGGTGAGGTTCTCCAGCGTGATAAACGAATTACTGTTGCAATTTGCCCAGTGGCTTGAAGCCCAATCTTACAGCCAGATGCTTTTGGCAGGCTACTACAGCTACAATTGGGTGGAAACAACCCATGTATTGACTCTCATGCTTTCCATCGGTTCATTGTTTATCATTGATTTCCGCATGCTCGGCCTGATTCTTCCTAACGTACCCGCGTCCACTATTGCCAATCGTCTGCACAAACCCATGATCATCGGTTTTGCCATCATGTTCATTACCGGCTTTCTGCTCGTATACGCGAAACCGGTGGAAACTGTGCAGAGCCTTTGGTTTCGCATCAAGATGATCCTGCTGGTTTGTGCCTTCATCAATGCCTGGATATTCAATGCGCGCTTGAAGGCAGCCGCAGGCAGCTGGGACATGGATCCGGTAGCACCGAAGAACCTGCGCACCGGCGCAATTATTTCCCTGGTGTTGTGGTGCGGGGTAGTGACGATGGGTCGCTATATTCCTTACGACTGGGTTGATTGCGTTAATGTTGAGAATCCAACAATTCTATGGGCTACAGGATGTGTTGAGCAGTTGCAGGCTCTGTAAAAAATGCCAACAAAAATAGTTTATTGCGAGTTGTCTGCAATTCGCGCTTCAGTACTCAGGAGATAGCATGTTCAGTCTGCTTTTAAACCAATACAGAAGAACACTCATATTGTTCCTGGTGCTGGCGCTGATAATTATCCTGGAAATGGTGCAATTCCGTGCTGCCATCTATCCTGGATTATTACCGATATTTGAATGGGTCAAGTATTCATCCTGGATTGGAATCCTGGGTACAACCTACGGCTCGATCTATGCGACAGTTGAGGCTGGCCATTTGTTGTCGATGGCGACAATCGGTGGTGTAGTTCTCGCTACCGATCTACGATTACTCGGTATTGTGTTTCGGGATGTGCCTTCTGAGACCTTAACTAGGGGAACCCACAAGGTGTTCAAGCTGGCGCTGGTGGTTGCGATTCTTACTGGAATATTTTGTGCGGCGGGCGTGGCCGACAAAGTGTATTACATGCAGGTATTCTGGTTCAAAATGCTGGTACTGGCGGCGGGCTCCGGCTTCGTGTTTTTTATCAAGCAACCACTGCTAAACAGTATGCCGCATGCTCAAATCAACCCATGGGTATTGAGACTTTTGGCAATTACTTCAATCCTCATCTGGTTCACGGTAGCTGCCACCGGTCGCTGGATAGGATTTAGCTAGTCTGTATTCTTCAGGAGAGCAACATGTCGGAACACAAAAAATTGGGAGACAAGGAAATTGCAGCACTTGGTTCGAGCGCAGTGATCTTTGTTGGTTTGATTTATTACTGGTTGACGGAAGTGGTTTCGACTATGGAACTGTTGGAGTTGGCCTACGGTTCACTGCGGCTGTTCAATAACCCTCTGGTTTTTTAATTCTGTCCTTTTAGTTCTCCCTGTCATAAAAAAAGGCTGGTGAATACTCAACCAGCCTTTCTCGCAAATCTACCTTCAAGTCCTGCCTATTGCATTGGCGAATAATCAGTGGCAGTCATATAGTGACGTTCGACGCCGGCCAAAATCTGGCCGTTGGCATTAGATGCGGTAGCTACTGCCTGCCATTCGGGATCTTGACCGAATGCAGCCCATGATGCATCAGCCGCTGCCTGACTGGCATGTTCCAAAATATAGATCAACTTGCTGTCGCGTTCTTCTTCGCCGGTAGGCGCCCAATATCCAACATTTTTCATGCCATGGTTGGCGAAAATGCGGGTGGTGTGGTCACGAAAGCGCGCATTCAAATTCTCGAGATTACCAGGTGTGGCTGTATAGATACGAAGCTCGTAGACCTTCCCGGCATTCTGGGCAGAGCTGCTGACGAGTAACCCGGCACCGAGTCCGATAAGCATGGCAATGAATGAAATTCCCGCGGTTTTTACTATGTTGGTCACGATCTTCTCCTTGTAAGAGGCTGCGCTGTTGAGCCCCAAGTATAGACAAGGCAATTTACTATTCAAGGCTTGCGTGCTATTAACTGGCAACATTGTCAGGAACAAGTAAATGGCAGGGCAGCTCTGTTCGGAGTGATTTCATGGGTTGGCAGTCGCGCTTGCTTACAAGCATTTTGCTGCTACTGTGCGGCAGTGTCTGCACGGCTCAGCCCGCTGCAACCGCTGATTTGCTCGAACCGCTTGACGCCACCGAAGCCGGGCTGGAAATTCTGGAGACCCAATTCGGCCCCAGCGATCCCCGGCTGGTAGAAACGCTTGAGCAACTCGCCGATCGCTACATTGCACTGCAACAGTTCGATGCAGCTCACGCCGTCCTCGATCGGGCCACCCAGATCTCTCGTCTCGCTGATGGCTTGTTTACGCCTCAGCAATTACCCCTCTTACAGAAGAAAATTGCCAACTACGCCAATCGGGGTGATTGGTCGAATGCCAATACCCATGATGAACATTTACTGTGGCTTTATCGCGGAAAAACCCCGCTGAATGACGACCTTGTTCGTCAATTGCTGGACTTGGCTCATTTGCATTTACGTGGTGTGGTGGATGACGCACCGCAACAACAGTCTTATCATTTCAGGCAGGCATTGGAATCGAATCGACTGGCCTTGCTGGTTGCTAACGCTGTCTGGGGCGAACAGGACTCGCGGGTAGTGGCGGTAATCTATCAGCTGTTGCAACAGCATCATTTGCAAAGCGTTGCGATTGAGCGGGGCGGCCAAACCGGTTATGCACTGCGGGAAATGGCACCAGGCACGCGCTGGGTATATGACAAGGATACCATGCGCCGTGTGCATTACTTCGCGGGAATGGGCTTGCTGCAACAAATGCGGGCGGTGTTCAGCGCGCAGGCGGCACCTGATCGGGAAGCCGTGGCAATGGTAGACCTATACCTTGCTGACTGGCAGGTATTGTTTACCCGCAAGGAAGATGCGCTGGCCAATTATCTTTATGCCTATCAGGGTTTACTGGAAGCCGGAGTTGCCGCCGCACTGGTCAATCGATTTCTGGCTGTGCCGGAAGTTTTGCCAATAGCGGAATTTTTTGGATCCATCGAGACCGCGCTGGCGGCAAGAACAAATGGCAGGCACACAGCCGCCGCAAATGCGACACAGGGTAACAGCTTGACGCTGCAATTTGCCGAGTGGTCTCATTCCTTTCCGAATGTGCAGGCGCCCGCAGGAGTCGCTCCCATGGTCGGGGAAGAAGCTGATTTCGCGCTGTTCTCATTTTCCCTGACTGGACTCAACGAGGTCTCGCGCTGGATTAACGGCAGCTTTCGCAAGGGCATTGGTGTCGCCGAGCGTATCGAAATACTGGAACTGCAAACGGGATCGCCTGCTCCTGAAGCCGGTTTTTTCAACAAGTTGCACACTCTGCGGTTTCGCCCGCCATTGCTGGAAGGCATGCCCACAGCAACATCCGGAACGATTAGATATATAGTGGCAAACTATTGAATCAATGCAGTTGCGAGATGTGCATGCTGATTTGCAGATATATTCGCGACCGTCTCTAAAGCTTTGCAGCGGCTTTGCCGAATCATTAAATAGATGCAGGAATTCTTTCACCCAACTACAGGAGGACAAGCAAGGTTAAAATCCCATTCAATGAATTTTGATTCTTAAGGAACTTCCCGAATTATGAGCGAAGTAAAACTTGTCAAAAGCGCGATAGAAAGCATTGCCTCCCCTCAACCCATTTTTTATGTTCTGGACACCAACGTCCTCATCCACGACCCAACCTCTATACTGAATTTTCACGAACATCACGTCGTCATTCCCATTACCGTCCTCGAAGAACTGGATTCACTCAAGAGTGGTCGGCAGTCCATCGCGGCGGATTGTCGCCAGGCGATTCGCGAACTGGATAAGTTGCTGGGACGGGCGAGCCCGGACGCCGTGGAAGCAGGGGTAAGCATACCGCGCCAACATGGAACTGGCGGTTCCGGTACCTTGTCAGTATTGATGACGGAAATGCCTGATAATCTGGTGATGCTGCCAACTCATTTAAATGACAACAAGATTCTTAATGATGCTGGCTTCCTGAAACACAAGTACCCGGATCGGCGTGTCGTCCTGGTTACGAAAGATATAAATGTCCGGCTGAAAGCAAGAGGTTGTGGCATTGAATCCCAGGACTATCACAGCGATCAGCTGCTTAGCGATATCGAACAATTGAACAAGGGTTATCTGGAATACGCGGGGTCATTCTGGTCTCGAATCGAAAATGTGGAAACAAGCCAGCATAATGGTCGTACTCTGCATCGTGTGGCACGTGCCGTGTTCGGGGAAGAGGTATACCCGAATCAATTCATCACCGATGAGAGCGGATTTTTGGCGCGAATAATCAAGCTGGATAACGACTCGGTTACGTTGTTGGACCTCAATCTGGCAAAATTGCTGGATACTGAAACGTGGGGATTAAAACCTCGAAATGTCTATCAAGCCATGGCAATGAATTTGCTTATGGACCCTGATGTGCATCTGGTCAATTTGTCCGGTTCCGCAGGTTCCGGCAAAACCATACTGGCATTGGCTGCCGCCATTGAGCAGACTGTGCCTACGAAAATTTATCGCCGCATTATAGTTACGCGCAGCACGCAGGGTCTGGATGAAGACATTGGCTTCCTGCCAGGCACGGAAGCTGAAAAGATGGAGCCGTGGTTGGGTGCCATCACGGACAATCTGGAGGCCCTGCACTGGGATGATGAGAACTGTAGCAGTAGTGTTGAGTATGTGTTGAACAAGGTGCCATTGATGTTCAAATCGTTGAACTACATCCGCGGCCGCTCGTTCCAGAGTAGTCTGATTATCATCGACGAAACCCAGAATTTGACCCCACATCAGGTGAAGACCATCGTTACTCGTGCGGGCAATGGTTCCAAGGTTGTCTGTCTCGGTAACCTGGCGCAGATCGATACGCCTTATCTGACGCCGATCAGTTCAGGATTAACTTACCTCACAGAACGATTCAAAACCTTTGCTGGCGGGGGAAATATTTTGTTGCAAGGTGTGCCACGTTCGGCATTGGCGAAGTTTGCAGAGGAGCATTTGTAAAGTCTGAAGCAAAATAAAACGAGGTAATACGAGACAGTGATGGTCGGTGCGCGCCAGTAAAGCATTGCGGGGCCCGTCTTGAATTCATTCCTGCAGCTCACGCCATTTACTGCAAGATTTGCAGCAAATGGGATTGCATTTACTGGTTGCATCAAAAAACTATTTTACTGCCTCATCGATCAGAATATTTTGCTCCATCGTCTCAGCCGGTGTGCCTTTACCGGGTTTGCCGACAGGACGCGCCGGAACTCCGACGACCGTGGTATGCGGATCGACATTATTCAAGACGACACTGCCTGCGCCAATCTTTGCACATTCCCCGATCACGATGTTGCCCAGCACCTTTGCGCCGCTGGAGATCAGCACGCCGGAGCGAATCTTTGGATGCCGATCGCCTTTCTCGTTGCCAGTGCCGCCGAGCGTTACCTGTTGCATGATGGACACGTTGTCATCAATCACAGTGGTCTCACCGATAACAATGCCGGTGGCATGATCGAACATGATGCCGCGGCCCATGACGCAGGCCGGATGTATGTCCACGGCAAACACTTCCGAGTTTCTGCTCTGAATAAACAGTGCCAGATCGCGACGATTATTGGTCCATAAAAAATGGGCGAGACGGTGCACCTGGATGGACTGAAACCCTTTCAGGAACAGAATGACAGGCAAATATGAGCTAATAGCAGCATCGCGATCATATACAGCTTTTATGTCGCAAGCGGCGTATTCGATCATGGCGGGGGAGGCGACAAATGCCTTGTCGAACAATTCGCGCACAGTGACTACCGGCATTACGTCATCAGACAGTTTGGTAGCCAGAATAAAACTGAGCGCGGCTTCCAGGCTCTCGTGATTGAGGATGCAGGCATACACATAGGATGCCAATAATGGTTCGTTGTGGATGACCTGCTGTGCTTCAGCGCGCAGTTGAGTCCAGAGTTGTTCGCTCATTGTCGAATCCTGCTACAGACAAATAGAATTGGGTGATTATAAAGACTCGCTGTTGGTATACAAGGCACGGCGGTGGGGGCACCGCGACTATGATTCGTCACTAAACAGGCGCTGGGCAAAGGCAGGATTTTGTCGAGCCGACTCGGTATCTTCAATTGCGCGTTGCACATGGTTTTCAGAAATGCTGTGGTCACCTTTTCCATATGCGGCCATTAATGCTTTGTGAGCCAGAATATTTATCATGCGTGGTACGCCTTTGCTGCTGTGGAAAATCAGGTTGACTGCCGGTTTGGAAAACATGTGTGCACCGCTGTGCCCGGCCTTGGCAAGGCGATGCGCAATGTACGCTTCGGTGCCCATCAGGTCCAGCGCAGGCAATACAAATGCAAACGACAATTGCTTGCCTAGTTGTCGCAAAGACGGACGCTGCAATAACAGGTCAAGTTCTGGCTGGCCGAACAATACCACCTGCAAATGTTTTGCTTCATCAGTATCCATGGATGTCAGGAGTTGCACGGCTGCCAGCGTTTCTTCCGGCATTGCCTGGGCTTCATCGATTAACAGAATCACCTGCTTGCCTTCAAGCTGGAGTCGCACCAGTTCGGCGGAAATCGTTTTGAGCAACTCGTAGTAGCTCGCATCGGGTTGCACTGCGATCTCAATTTCTTCCGCGATGGCATGCATGATGCCTTCTTCATCCAGAATTGGATTGGGAATGTAAGCGGTAACATAGCGGTTCTTGTGGGTTGCCAGTGCGCTTAACACTTTGCGACACAACATCGTCTTGCCCGTGCCAACTTCACCGGTGATTTTCGCGAATGGGCCTGGGCTGTCCAGTGCGCCCAGTAACAGGCTGAATGCCCGTTGATGACTTGGCAGTTTCATGAAATAGCGCGTATTAGGCGTGAGCGAGAAAGGGTATTGCGCCAGTCCGAAATGTTTAGTGTACATAGGGAAGCCTAGTTAATCGCCGCTTTCTTAAGGATTTCTTTGGTCTTTTCCAGCTCTGTTTTCAGTGATGCCCTGGTTTCTGGTTCAATCGACGGATTGGAAAGAACAAAGTAAGCAGTACGCACGACTTCTCTCCAGCGCGGAATCTTCGGCAGATGTTCCAGGCGCAGATAACGATCAAAGGTGCGCGTACGCAACCGGCCATCGTCGATGCTTACTGCCCAGATATGGCTTTCTTCCGCCAACTCAATCTTGGATTTTTGCGTTGTGGCTTCCCAGGTGTGCAGGGCTGAACGCATCAGCGTCACAAGTTGCTGGCGATATTCGCCTTCACTGCTAACTGCGGGAAGTTGCTCGTCGATGATACCTACCAACTCGTCAATATTCTGTAATTTGTCCAGTAGCCGTGGATGCTCGGCAATCTCGTGCGGCGTCATCACGCTGAGACGTGTGCTGATGCGTCTGATGTTTTGTTGGGCCTGTCCAAGAAAGCTGACGAGTTCAACAGTGTCCTTGAGAATTGAGTTGTTGGAAAAATTCTGCAACGGTTCAGTATCTTCCAGGAACAACACACCCGTGCCTTCGTCGCCACCGAACAGGTTCAGCTTGCATTGAAATGTCACCGATTTTGTTGAAGGGTTGCTGCTACTGTTATAAGGAAACACGGCTTCCAGCTGCACTTCAATGCTGAGCGCAGCTGCGTCCTGGTGGCTTCCGTTTGCGCTGTCGTCCCCGCCAACTTCCCATTCAGACAGCGCGTTTCTCAGCTTGGAATTGATTGCTGAGTCTGTGAACAAGGTTGCTATGTTCTTGTTCAGCAAGACTTCCCGGGCAGTTCCCAGCAGGTCGGCAGCCCGTTGATTGACGCTGAATATACGACCTGGTAGTTCGAACGCGATGAACCCTGCCTCAATAGTCTCAAGCACCTGTTGCAAGCGAAAACGGGAGCTGCGCAACTCCATATCAGCGGTCGCATAGTTTTCAATCTGTGAGCGCAGGCGTGCATTGTCTTCGTTTACCCGATGCAGCAGGCTCAGGCGCAATTGATTCTCGACGCGAGAGCGCAACTCTTCATTGTGAAAGGGTTTCGCCAGATAGTCATTGGCGCCTGTTTGAAAGCCAAGCGTAAGGTCTTCCAGATGATTTTTCGCTGTAACAAGAATGATGGGCAATTCAATCTGGGTGTATTTTTGCCGCAATTTCTGGCAAACCTCATAACCGTTCAGACCGGGCATCATCAAGTCCAATAGCACGAGATCAGGCTTGCTCTCTTCGATAATAGTAAGCGCATCCAGGCCGTTGGATCATTTGATAACATTGTATTTATCGAGTTGTTGGCCCATGACGACACGGTTAATTTCATCATCATCCACTATCAGAATAGTAGTTTCCTGTTCACTACGCAGTTTCAATGGTTGCTCTTTCTTGTTCGCTTGCACCAGGTAGTCGGCCCGCCGATTCATCTTATTGTGAATGTCAGGCGACTTGATGGCGCGAGTCTGGTCAAGTGAAACGCGCAAATTAAAACTAAAGGTTGAACCGAGATCCAATTCGCTCTCTACGTGAAGCTCGCTTCGATGCATCTCGACCATGCGCTTGGCCAACGGCAATCCGAGGCCGATGCCGGAGGCATTCAAATACTGGGATGGCAATTTTTCAAAGGTTTTGAAAATAGTCTCGTGGTCAGTTTTGTGAATTCCAATTCCAGTATCACGCACCCTGACGTTGACGTTATAGTCTGATGTCAGAGATGCAGAGATCACTACCTCGCCAGAGTGGGTAAATTTGATGGCATTGGAAGTGAGGTTGACAAGGATTTGCTGCAGTCGATCTTCATCGCCTGCGACCATCGGCAAATCTGGATCAATCTCTGCGCGCAGATCCAGATTTTTGTCGCCGATCAAGGTTTTGCATATAGCAATTACGAGAGTCACCAATGTGTTCAAGTCGACTGGCTTGAATTTGACATAAGTGGCGCCTTCCCGGGCAGCCTAAAAATCGAGCAGATCGTTTACCAGTTTCGTGAGGCGATCGCCACTGGCCTGGATCAGTTCGAGATTTTGGGTAACGAGACCGATGTTCTGGTTGTCACTACGAAATTCCGCGAGTGCTGATTCTGCCAGTCCGTTGATGCCATAAAGTGGCGTGCGCAATTCGTGGGTAACGTTGGCCAGCAAATCGTCGTTGATTTGTTCGCTGCGCACGAGATTGGTAATCGCCTGCAGTTGAGCATCTTCTTTTTCCAGCTTGATCTGGTTGTAACGAAACGAGAGGCTCAATGACAATAATAGTGCCTGCACCAGCAGACTTACGTTGTAGGCGCTCGCGGTGAATGCATTATTCGGAAATGCCGGCCACAATTGCTGCAACATCATGATAATGGTACCGATGAGAAAAACCCCCATTGCTGCCATGTGCACCACGGCGGTGGCATTGCCGCGCCTGATGGCATCAAGATTGTTGTAGAAGGCCAGTGGAATCGACAGAATCAGGAAGAAGATAAAAGGGTATTGAAAGACTTTTTCGTTCGGGACCAATGCCAGCATCACAACCAAGCCAAAACACAGCAGAATGATTTTTAACAACCTGTCCAGTTTCAGGTTGTTCTCCCAGATGCGCAGGAGGGAGCGCTGGAACAGCAATGCTGTGATCACAAGCAATGGATATATTTCTCGCTCCAGCATATCTACCCACCAACTGGTGCTATACATTTCATCCAGCAGATAGCGCAGATGTTTCGAGTCGAGAAACAGGAAGCTTGTCTGGGTTGCGATGGTAAGAACGTAGAAAAGATAACTGTTTTCGCGAATGGAGAAAAACAGGAACAAGTTGAAGAATAGAAGTGCAAACAAAATGCCGTACTGCAGATTTAGTCTGCCGTTTGCCGCCATCTCCGCCGTCCGAAAGCTGTCTTCCTGCCACAACGTGAGTGGTAATCGCAAAAGTCTCGCGCTGGTCACACGCAAATAGATTTCGTCGCCAAAACCTGGATCCACTCGCAGCGCAAAACCGCGATTCAAGGTTTTGATTTCCAGTGGGGCCGCCTGGGTGCCAAGGATCAACTGTTTGGCCACATTACGATTGCTGTCAACTACATACAACTCGATGCCGCCACGAATCAGGTCTGAGACAAGCTTGGGCGGGCCGAACTCCAGAATGCGGGTGGAAGTGGCGTCGACGCCGGACCAGTCCAGACTGAAGCGCAACCAGTAGGCAGCACTGGTTAAGCCAAAATGGACGATGTTATTGCGATGGGGTATAAAATTAACATCGAAATTCGGTGCCAATATGTCGGTCACTGAGAGCAGCTCAGAGCTGTCTTCGTAGTATTCGATATTCCCGGCAATGGCGATTTGCGGCTGGTCGTCAGTAATGACAATACGGGGGCTGCCGGGTATTTGCCCTTAGCTGCTCTGCGCAACAGTAGCCGACAGCAGACAGCACAAAGCGGTCAGCATGAGCTTCGAACAGAGATCACGGAAGTTGAGTAGTGTGGACAATGTCGGTCAGTTTCTTATGGTGCGTGGCATTGCATATTAGGCGAACAGCTGCGCTCCGATGCAATCGCAATGATTGGCTGATTCTAGCCCTTAGTTGCCGAATGAACAATCTGCTTGGCAGGGATTATTAGAGAATAATCCCAGAGAGATCAGACACATACACACTGTTCCCAGGGCCTGTAGTTTTATGCCTAGTTATGCCTTGGCAATCAGATTAAAATTCGGACCATCACCTCAAGCACAGGACAGGTATCTCGATTGCATATCACTCGCTGCAAACGCTATTTTTTCTGCATCGCTCTGGCTTTATTTCCGTTGGCTGCAAGCAGCCAGGAGAAGAGCCAATATCAGTATTGGCTGGAACTGGCCGCCGCCGAAGTCGCTTTCGTTGATCGTTCCGCCGAAATCGGCAGGGCACGCGCGTTTCTCGAATTCCTTGGGGAGGGTTCTGTAGTATTTCGCACCGGTGGTCCTCTGGATGCGCTGCAGTTATACAGTTCCGAGGAATTCCAGAGTAGTGCCAACGAAATAAGTTGGAAGGCGCATTATATCGACGTGTCCCGAGCGGGAGATCTGGGGCTTTCTGCCGGACCATTGACTATCTTTAATGTGGAAGGAGTAGCTGATCGCAATGCTTTCGGTCATTTGATTTCAGTCTGGCGCAAGAACGCGGGCCGCTGGGAACTCATGGCCGATCTGGCCGTGCCCATCCCGGGATTTCTCAGCCTTGATGTCGAGCCAAGCTTCGAGGATACATTGCCAGTACTCGCTGAAGCGGCGCATCCGGTAATGGCCATGGCAGAAACCAATACTCTGCAAAGCCTGATTGAAACTGACAATTTATTTGGACGGGCGATCAATTTCCGCGGCGGGCAGCGCGCATTATTGCGTTATGGGCTGGACAATACTCGCGTATATCTGCCCGGCATGGCGCCAGCAGTTGGTGTTGAATCGGCCAGTCTGGTTTATGGTGCGTTTCTGGATGACAAACTGCTCAAGACCAATCCGGTGAGCCTGAATTATGTGGGAGGTTATCTGGCGGAGTCGAAAGAGATGGGCTACACCTATGGCACCATGGCCACGACAGATAGCACCGCGGATTCAGGATTCCGTACCAATTACCTGCGCCTGTGGCGCTTTACGCCCGCTAATGAATGGAAGATAGCGGTAGAAGTGCTTAATCCAAACTAGGTCCTGAATTTCACTGGTTTTCTATTTTCACAGTACGCTCACCATAGAACGTCACCATACCAGCATTGTTTACTATTTCCAGTTTTAACCTGTGGCGTCCGTTAGGCAGGGTGTTGGTATCCAGCACATAATCTATGCCCAGCGCAGGCGCTTGCGGATCAGATCTGACCTGCATGACTGTCACTACATCTGGTCGACTGTTGCCGTAGTTCAATTGTGCAACCCTGGCATCGTCTACGTGCAGGTACACGGCGGCCACGCCGATGTCTTCGTTAAACGCCCAGCCAGTTATCGTCACACTGCCTCTCAATGTGCTATTTGCAATGGGCGAGTCGAGCCAGGCCTGTGCCGGAAACGGGCAGGGTTGATAGCGCGCAGCTGTCGAGTAGGCGCTGTCGGCATCCCGCCAGGCGGAGTAATAACTAAAATGTTTTGCGCCACCATAGAGTGACAATTCGCCCAGATATTGAACCTGACTACTTAGGCGACAGAGTCGGTCCAGCAGCGCGAACTTGTCCGGAACCGTGAGCGTGCTGTCTTCGCTGATGAACAGCAGCGCTTGCTGCTCAACCTGGCGCAGTCCTGCTTCATCAGTTTGCCACAAACGTATTTGGGCAACGCGTCCATCACGCACCGCTTTATCCTGATCGAGTGTATAGCTGCGCCGCGTGAGTCCGGCAAACTCGACCTGGGCGGCAGTATAGTAGTTGTCAGTGACAATTATTGGCGCGTCATTGGTAAAATTTGTGGCAATCACCAACCTTGTGTAACTGGCAAATTCATGCCATCCCGCCATCTTGTTAGACAGTACGTTGGTACCCAGGATTGGTTGCAATTGTTGTTGCATTGCCTGTGAGCCAATTACCGTTAGCGCGATCAAGGTCCCACAGAAGCCGAGTATGGGCACGCTCAATACCAGTTTGCGCGCCGCTGCAGCTTGCCAGCAGCGCGCGCAATATCGGTAAATCTCGCGCAATGCGGCGGGGACGAACACGAGCAGGGGCATGTAGCCGGACAGCGGCCAGTGTATCGACGTGCTCGTAGCATCAGTCCATGGTGCCAGGATCAAATAAGTGAGCAGATGTGTGAGCGCAAAAATAATGAACAAAGCAGCCGTACTGTTACCGCTGCGAGCGCGTTGCCACAGTGTCCACAGTACATACAGGAATACACCGTACAGAAATGGAGTCACCAGAGCAGCTTGCTTGAACGGGTGTAGCAAGCCACTGGCCTGAAACGACCATGGATGGCGCTCGACAAAATAAAAACTGGCGCTGCTCAACTCGTTGTTGAGATTGAACCACAATATCGGAATCAGGCCGATGCTTGCCACCAACATGGCAAGCCACAGGCGTGGATTGCGCCATTGTGCGCGCGCTGGCTGATGCCAGCCAAGAAACAAGATTGCGGCAAGCGGATACAGGAAAAACCGATAGTGTGTGCTGAGTCCCAGTGCTACGAAGAAACCAGTCAGCATCCAGGATTTTATGCCATTGCTACGCAGAGCGCGCTCGAAGTAACCGAGTGCAAGCAAACCCAAGCACAGTAATGGGACATCTGGCACTGCCAGCAGACCGAGAAAACCGGCCAGAGGCAGGCACAATGTGAGAACTGCAGACTCCAGCGCTTGTTGCTGGTCGGTGATTGGCCGTGCCACCCAGTACACCAGGAATGGCAAACTGCTGCCCAGCAACAGGAATAATGAGCGCGCTGCGAATGCGGGTTCAATGTTCAGCAGTGTAGTCAACGCAGAGCCAAGACCTATTAACAATGCTGTCATGAAAGGCAGATCGCTGTAGGCGAGGGCGGGATGGGTAGATGCTTGCCAGTAGAAGGCTTCATCGCTATAGAGATCGAGCGAATAGGCCAGAATCAATTTAACGACAAGCAGCAGGCAGAAACCCATGGCAAAGACCCGCTTCACAGGTAAATCTGCAACCTGTTGCATGGGTTTCTGCAAGTGAAACTCCTAAAGCTGGATAGCGGGGATCAGGTTCTTCGATACCATCCTGCTGGATAGTTTCTTGAGATTCAAGATGAAAATCAGCAGCAAGGACAACATCGCGATGATCCACAGACCTGAGAACAGCGGGTGTGCCGCAAACGTTCCAATCTGGTAAATCACGGTAGCGGTAATATAAGCGAGGCCCGTGCACCAACCGAAGACCAGCAACATCCAGCGCCAACCTGCTTCCTTGTTCACCGCACCTAACACCGCCACACAGGGTGCGTACAACAAGACGAATACCAGATAGCAAAACGCGGCAAAGGGACTGGCAAACAGGGAAGCCATGTTGGTAAGCGTCGAAGTTGCCACATCCTGATCGGCAGCCACCGCTTCGATATCACTCACATCACCAATGCTGATGCCCAATGGGTCGGTGAGAGCCCCACCCAGCGCCATCAGTTCGCTGCCTACGGAAGCGAGAGCAGCGGCGCCGGCAGCAAGCAAATCAGGTGCGGCGCCATCCGCTGCAACCCCGCCCGCAGGGTTATAGAGCGCATCGAGAGTGCCAACGATGGCTTCCTTGGCAAACATGCCGGTAAACAAACCCACTGTCGCAGGCCAGTTGTCTTGCTCTATGCCCAGTGGACCGAAGGCCGGGGTGATGGATTTGCCGATGACGCTCAGCAGGGAGTTTTCCGAATCTTCATGGCCGAACGAACGCAGGTCGGCGCTGATGGAGTTCAACATGCTCAATACGATGACGACTCCGACGATGGTCTTGCCCGCGCGAAACGTGAATCCTTTCAGGCGGAACCAGGTGGTCAGCAGGATATTGCGCACGACTGGCACGTGATACGCAGGCATGTCCTGGAACGAAGGTGTCAATTCGCCAGTGAATAACTGTTTGCGAAAAATCCAGCCGGTAAAGACCGCCAGTGCGATGCCTAACAGATACAACATGAAAACAATGTTTTGGCCGTTTTGCTGGAACAACGCGGCTGCGAACAGGGCATAGACCGTGAGTCTCGCACCGCAACTCATGAATGGTGCCATCGCAATCGTGAGCAGGCGATCGCTATCGCGACCGAGACTGCGCGCAGCCATAACCGCCGGCACATTGCAGCCGAAGCCGACGATGAGCGGCACGAATGCATTTCCGGGCAAGCCAATTCCGCTCATGAGTCGATCGATGACAAACGCCGCTCGCGACATATAGCCGGAGTCTTCCAACACTGAAAGGCACAGATATAGAAAGCCGATTACGGGAATAAACGTAGCGACCAGCGTGATGCCGCCGCCCAGACCCTGTGCCAAGAATATGATGATCAGTTCTGGCGTGCTGATTTGCTGCAATGCCCAGGACGTCCCATCCACGAGCACAGCGGCGAACAGGATGTCGAAGAAATCGATGAATACTGCGCCGAGATTTACAGCGATGGTAAACATCAGGTAAATCATCAGCAGGAAGCAGGGCACGCCTAGCCAGCGATTCAGGACCACGGCATCGATGCGTTCTGACAGGCTGTGATGCGATGGAATAACCTCGACCACACCATTCATCAACTGCCGCGAGCGATGATAACGGCGCAGTATCTTGTCTTCATCGCTAGAACCAGACTTTGTCGCGGGCGCCATAGCTGCCGCAGCTTGAGCTGTTGATGTTTTTAGATTGGCTGTTTCTTTGGCGTCCAACGAGAGTGTGTTAATCAAACACTCGCGTAACTTGTCGATGCCTTGTTTTCTGGAGGCAATCATCGGAATCACAGGCACTTGCAACTGTTTTGCGAGGGCTTGAGGAGTAAGCTTGATGCCTTGTTGCCCGGCCACATCCAGCATATTAATGACGACGATTACTGGAATCTGCTTCTCCAGCAATTGCTGGGTCAGAACCAGACTGCGCTCGAGATTGGTGCCATCTACAATATTGATAATGATATCGATAGGGCTCTGCTCCAGATAGTCCTGGGCAATCTGCTCATCCATACCTTTGAAATCCTGTTCCAGAGAATAAATACCGGGCAGGTCTACCAGTTCAACCGACTCCTGTTCGAGTTTGAAGTAACCGAACTTTTTCTCAACGGTAACCCCTGGCCAGTTACCCACTTTTTGATTTGCGCCGGTTAGCACATTAAAGAGGGTGGTCTTGCCGCAATTGGGATTGCCGATGAGTGCGATATTTTTCATAAGCTTGTGCTTGATTTCAAAATCCTGGTATTGCCGAAAATCTGGGACCTATTGCGTGTCCACGAGAATGGCGTTTGCTTCTTGCTTGCGAATGCTCACGAAACTGCTTCCCACCTTTATCTGCATGGGGTCACCCAGAGGTGCGAATCGCAGAATTTCCAGTGCGATCCCGGGAATGATGCCGAGTGCATAGAGTCGGCTCTTTAATTCCAGCTGCTCTGCAGCGATTTCGAGCACTACGCAGTGATCACCAGCACGAGCCTTTGACAATGCAATTTGGGTCATAGGGGAATAGATAATTAAATTCAATGAGTTACAGGATCGGAAGAGCTCGGGTCAGGGCTACAAAGTAGCAGATCTAAATCTTGTTGACAATCATTCTCATTATCATTTAAATTACCTTTAACCCTGAGGAATACCCATGTACGTATGTGTCTGTCGCCAAATCACCGATAACCAGATCCGCGATCTGTGTCGCGGTGGTGCCAGCAGCATGACCGATTTACGCGCCAAGCTGGGAGTCGCCAGTGAGTGTGGCAAATGCAGTAAACTCGCCCGTGCCATCGTCAAGGAATGCAACCAGACGGCGACTTTCGTAAACGCCGCTTAAGGCACCCGGTCTCCGCTTTACCCAATCCTGCTGTGCTCTTGCTCTGGCCCTTGCTGTGGCCCCACAGGTATCTGCTGTGAATCTGAATGGGATTGAGTATCATTCATATTTTATATCTATATCAATGGCTTACGTCCTGCTTCCTTGACATTTTCAGGCGCAGCAGCAATGCTTGCGCAAACTTGTTAATGAGGAAGCTGGAATGAAAGCAGACGCAAAAATTATCAAACATCTGAATAAGGCCCTGGGCAACGAACTGATCGCTATCAATCAGTATTTTCTGCATTCGCGCATGTATCAAGACTGGGGTCTGGCGAAGCTCGCGCAGAAGGAATACGCCGATTCGATTGATGAAATGAAGCATGCCGATGAGTTGATCAAGCGGATTCTGTTTCTAGAAGGTCTGCCCAATCTGCAAAACCTCGGCAAACTGCTCATAGGCGAAAACACTCGGGAGATGCTCGATTGCGACCTGAAGTTGGAAATGCTCGCCTGTCCGGATCTGAAACAGGGTATGGCGTATTGCGAATCAGTGGGTGACTACGTAAGTCGGGATTTGCTGGGTCATATCCTTGAGAGTGAAGAGGAGCACATCGATTGGTTGGAGACGCAAATTTCCCTGATTGAAAAAGTAGGTCTGGAAAATTACCAACAATCCATGATGTAAATTAGTCACTCCCTTCATCTTCTTTGTAGCTGCATGCCAATGCTGATCCAAGCAGTAGCGGCATGCAGATGTGCAATCGCTACTCGCTGGCCCGACTATGTATGCGTGTATTGACCTAGGCTCCAATAGTTTTCACCTGTTGATTGGCGAGTGGGTGGACGGCCGTATCCAGATAATCGAGCGCTGCAGCGAGAAGGTACAACTTGGAGAGAATGTAGGCGCTACTGGCAAAATTTCCACAGATGCTTTTCAGCGCGGACTGGCTTGTCTGCAACACTTCAAATTATTGATGGACCAATATCCGCTGGAACAATACTGGGCACTGGGTACGAACGCATTCAGAGTGGCCAGCAATGCGGGGGTTTTCATCAAGTCCGCCGGAAAACTCGGAATAGATATTTCCGCAATAAGTGGAGTGCAGGAAGCGATACTGGTTTATGCCGGAGTTATTTCGGCGTTACCGGCTACGGATGCACAGCGACTGGTTATCGATATCGGTGGTGGTAGTACCGAGGTCATAGTCGGCAAGCAAAGCCAGCGGCTGCTGACTTTAAGTCTCGCCATTGGTAGCGTAGCGTGGCGCGATCGGTTTTTCAGCGATCAATTCGCCAGCGATAGTGCGCGCCTCGACAGGCAGCTTGATAAAGGCGTGAAAGCGGCGAAGAAACTCTTTCGAATGACTGCACCGGCAGTATTTCGCGCCGGCTGGTCTGAGGTGTATGCGTCGTCAGGAACGAGCAAAATGTTGATGTACATCTGTCAGGAACATGGTTACGGAGATGGTGGAATCAGGCGCAATGGTTTGGTACAACTGCGTCATGCAATTATTGAGAGCATCTGCAATAACACCGAGCTACCCGGAATAAAAGAAGAGCGACGGGATTTGTTGCTCGCCGGCTGGTGCATAATGGTTGCGCTGATGAAAGTATACGAAATCAAGCGAATCAGATTTAGCCATAGTGCATTGCGCGAAGGCATGCTGGATTTTATGGCTAAAAACAAACAGACGCTGAAAACATTGCGGAACAGTGATATGCCGGCAGTGAGTCAAGCAACTGACTAGCTGCGGATCCTGATAGCATTTCCAACCGCGTTCCAGAGACCATACTGTTCTGCGGTGCTGATCCGAGAGAGCAGCTATTTTTACCTCTAATCTGTCTGAAAACACGCTGGTAACTGGCTGAATTATGGCTTTTTGCCAGCATTGCGTCGTATTGACTTCGTTGCTCCTCTTTTGTCCCAAAAACCCATTGACAGTGACACACCATAGCCTCATAGTGGCGCCCGCAAACGATCGGGAAGCACCTGTTAGCGCGAGAAATATTCTGTTTGAGCTGGTGATTCACGATAAAATGAGAATCTTTATAACCCGAAACTCGACTGGTGCTAGCTAGGCCTTATAATTCGAACTTCGTACGAGCAATCCATTTCAATTTTAATAACCGGAAATAGCAATGAGTAATTTAGCCAAACTTATTCCCGCAATTGTGCTATTCAGCAGTGTCGTCTCTCACAGCACGCTGGCCGATCAGGGGCAGTTTTACATCGCACCTGGCTTACAGTGGATGGATTTTGACGACAGCCTGCCCCTGGATGAAGATGTAAGCTACTTCTTCGGTCTGGGCTATGACTTAACTGATCGCCTGAGTGCAGAACTCAGCACCTTCGACTTGAAGCCAAAAACAAAAGCCGGCTCCCATATCAATCTTGATCATTACAAATTGGATATGTTCTATACAGTTGGTCCCGTCGAACGCTTTGTGAATACGTTCGTAGTAACAGGACTGGGCAATACCAATTTCCAGGGTGAGAACGAATCACTGTGGAATTTCGGCGGTGGTGTGAGCTTACAGCTTAGCGACAAGTTGAGCTGGCGCACAGCAGTTCGCTCTTACCGATACAGCAATCGTGATAATGAAGATGGTGATCTTGGTGTAGATAGCGCCCTCGTGTACCGTTTTGGTGGCAGCAGTGCCCCTGCAACTGCTGCGGCTCCGACCCCAGCGTCAGCGCCTGCAGCAGCGCCAGAAGGCGATGCGGATCAGGATGGCGTGCCGGATAGTCGCGACAATTGCCCAGATACGCCACGCAATTACGCGGTGGATGCCAATGGCTGTCCGATTCCGGTGGATGAAATTGCCCGTATCGAGCTGGAAGTAAACTTTGATTTTGATCAGGCAGTAGTGAAGCAGCAATATTTTAGCGAAATTGAGGAAGTTGCACAGTTCATGAGCCAGTATCCTGACGTGGTCGTAGAACTGGAAGGTCACACAGACAGCGTTGGTACAGATGCCTATAACCTGGGTCTGTCTGACCGTCGTGCGAATGCCGTGCGACAGGTACTGCTGGATCGCTTCAGTGTGCAAGCAGGTCGCGTAACTGCTCGCGGTTTTGGTGAATCCCGTCCGGCTGCCAGCAACGACACTGATGCTGGTCGTGCCGAGAACCGTCGTGTAATCACTGTGATTGTGAAGACACTGCAAAACTACCGCCCTCGTTAAGTAGTCAATTGAATGTTACGCAGCCCGCCTAGGCTGCGTAACTTCAGTCTCATGTCGTTATCCCCGCACAAGCTTTTCCCTGATTTCTCCCTGACTGATTCCAACTGGCAAGCGCTAGCTCAACACCCGATGCTGCCTGCCGCTGCCGTCTGCGAGTGGCTGCTAGATGAAGGCTCACTCACGCAACAACTCATCGCACTTAGTGACAATCAGTTCGAGGTCAAATTGGTGTGGGAAGGGTGGGTGTTACTGCCAGCTATGGCGTTATCCCGACACTTCGGACCATTGGCAGCCGCGCATCGATTCTGGTCGCGCAAGGTAATGTTATTCGGCAAAGGCCAGCCCTGGGTGTCCGCACACACACTGATTCCTGAGCATAGTTTTAGCAGTCCGCTGCAACAGGTGATGCGCCTGAAGACTAAACCACTGGGCGAATTTCTGTTCAGTTATCCGGAATTGATTCGTAGCGAGATGGACTTCACGCTGGCAGCGGATCAGATTTGGGGTCGCCGTAGTCTGTTTTTCCTGTTTCAAAAACCAGTTATGGTAGCGGAATTTTTTCTGCCAGCATTACTCGCAGCAATCACTGCCAGTCCATTGCGAACTGCGCAAAAAATATTACTGTAAAATTAGAATTTCTTGAGTAAGGGTCTATACTCTGTAATGGATGACAGGAAGTCATCCGGGTAAGAAATACCCAGCGTACTTTCACTCAGGGAAGAGTAGTCAATGTCAGATTCGCCACCTCGCGCAGCAGCGCGCTCCAACTCCAGACGCATCCGTGATGTACCTCAGCAGTTATATGAGCAGCTGATTGCAAGCGGCAGTGCCAGTACTGCGCGCTGCAAGTCAGGTAACAAATCTGTTCGCCGTTCGAGTCACCACGCAATATGCAAACCTTCCAACAAACGGAAGCTTGCAACAGCACCTGCAACTGACCCGACTCAACTCTACCTGCGTGAGATCGGGCACTCCCCACTACTGAATGCCGAGCAGGAAATCTACTTCGGTCGCCGCGCCCGCGCTGGAGAGGAATCCTGTCGCAGACGGATGATCGAAAGCAATTTGCGTCTGGTCGTGAAGATTGCTCGCCGCTATCTGCAGCGCGGGCTACCTTTGTTGGATCTGGTCGAAGAGGGCAATCTGGGATTGATTCATGCAGTGGGAAAATACGACCCGGAGAAAGGCTTTCGATTCTCAACATATGCCACATGGTGGATTCGGCAGTATATTGAACGCGCACTGATGAATCAAGCACGCACTATACGTTTGCCAGTGCATGTCGTGAAAGAGCTGCATGGGTTGCTTAAAATCAAGCAGAGTCTCGGTAAGAATCAACAAAAAGAGCCTACGTTTGAAGCAATCGCGGCCAAGTCTGGTCGACAAGTTGCTGATGTAAAACGCTTGTTGACGCTGGAGGACAGACCGATTGCAGTCGATGCCCCTATCGCACAGGATGCAGAAACGAGCTTGCTCGATACATTAAGTGATGACGACGCGCGGACGCCTGGCACAGTGCTGCAGCGACAACAACTGGGCCAGCTTATTGCGGCATGGATCAATGAATTGCCAACTCGACATAGGGAAGTGCTGGCACGTAGATTCGGCCTGTTTGGGCATGACGTCGATACGCTGGAAAATGTCGGACAGGAAATCGGTTTAACCCGTGAGCGTGTGCGCCAAATTCAGATGGATGCATTACGCAAGTTGCACAGTATGGTGCTGCGGGATGAGCTTGCTGCCGACATTCTCGCCGAATTTAGTCACCACGACTGAGCTGACGACCAAGCGCGCAACGAGGCAGTTCGTGCCGGGCTGACTTGAACCGCATGGCACCGTGCATTATGCTCTGCGGCCGAGTTGCGGCTTCGTTAATCAAACTGATGCTCCCGCACATTCACCACAGCTGTTTCGATTTACAGGATTCCCTATCGTGAAGACAGAAACCAAGAGTAGCGGTGCCCTCGCTGGCAAACTGGTAATTGATTTGTCGCGAGTATTGGGTGGTCCGTATTGCACCCAGATACTTGGCGACCATGGTGCCGAAATCATTAAAATAGAACCTCCACGGGGAGATGAAACCCGTGATTGGGGACCGCCGAATTATGGCGATGACTCAGCCTATTTCATTGGTGTGAATCGTAATAAACGCTCTGTAGGATTGGATCTGAGCGTGCCGGCAGGGCGCGATGTGTTGCTGCAGTTGTTGCCCAAGGCAGATGTACTGATTGAGAATTACAAGCCCGGCACTATGGAGAAATGGGGGCTGGGTTACGAAGAGGTGTTAAAGCACAAGTTTCCGGGTTTGATTCATTGCCGAGTGAGTGGCTTTGGTAGTGACGGTCCCTGGGGTGGTTATCCCGGCTACGACGCCATTATCCAGGCAATGGCAGGCTGGTTCAGTATCAATGGCGAAGCCAATAGTAATCCAACCCGACTCGGCCTTGCCATGGTGGACATGGGCACCGGCTTGTATTCAGCCATAGCCATATTGTTAGCGCTCACCGAACGCGCACTTTCCGGCCAGGGACAGTATCTGGACATGACCCTGTATGATTGTGCGGTCTCGCTGATGCACCCGCACATCGTGAATTACAACTACTCCGGCAAGGTGCCAGTCGCCACCGGCAATGCCCACCCCAATATCAGTCCATACGACACCTTTCGCACCAAGACTGTGGATATCTTCATTGGTGTCGGCAATAACCGGGCGTTCGCCAAACTCTGCAATGAACTGCAACGACCAGAATTGATTACGGACCCGCGTTTCCTCAAAAACATCGATCGGGTGACGAATCGAGTTGCGCTGAAAGCGGAGATTGAATCGAGCCTGATGAAGATTGACGGGGTCGAGATCTGTGATCGTCTCGGCCCGGCCGGGCTGGCTGCGGGGCCGATATACAATACGGCACAGGTAGTGAGCAATGAGCATACCCGGCACCGCGATATGTACCTTGAGCAGGACTGGTACAAGATGACTGGCACGCCGATCAAATTATCGCGAACCCCGGGATCAATTCGTCACTTGCCGCCGAAGTTTGGCGAAAATACCTTTGCGATTCTGCGCGAGTTTGGCTTCAAGGATGACGCCATCAACAGCCTGATTGCCGACAAGGTGGTCTATAACAAACGCCAGCAATAATTCACCACAATTGCTGCAACCAGGCTGTGTATTGCGACGCTCATTAAACAGCCTGCAGAGCTTCTAATTTTACAGTATCGTCCAACTCCTCCCGCCCGGCGACCGCTTCAGGAATGCCGAGCATCTGGCATAAACCCTTCAATAACAACATGTTATCTCGCTTGGATTAACTAGTTGCAATCTACTGATTTGGTGTTATAGTTTAGTACAACACTGATCAATATTTGAGTCTGAGCAACTGGATAGAGCGCGTGGAAATTAACTGGAACAATAAAGAACCGATTTACCTGCAATTGCGGGATCGACTGGCGGAATTGATCATGGATGGGGCATTGCTGGAAGGCGATGCTCTGCCATCAGTACGCCAGGTTGCCGGTGAGCAGCGTATTAATCCGATCACCGTATCGAAGGCTTTACAGATGTTGGTTGATGAAGAGTTAGTGGAGAAGAAACGGGGGCTGGGAATGTATGTGGTTACCGGAGCGAAGGACAAATTGTCTAAACAGGAACGCGCCAAATTTCTTGAACAGGAATGGCCGCAGATCGCACAACGAATTCAGAGACTGGGGCTGGCTGCTGATGAACTCCTTCGCAGCATCAAGGATGGATCTGGCCAAAATCATGGGAACAGCAAATGACTAATATTGTGCATGCCAGGTCATTGCAAAAGTCTTATGGACAATTCAAGGCTCTCGATGGTGTAGACCTTGATATTCCAGCCGGCTCCATTTGTGGCCTGATAGGTCCGAATGGTGCGGGTAAGACCACCACTTTGAAAGCGTTGATCGGATTGTGTGACGTGGAGGGGGAGTTGACTGTCGCAGGCAGAGATCCGCGCGTGGCCAGGCACAAGCTGATGGAAGAAGTGTGTTTCATCGCTGATGTTGGCATCCTGCCGAAATGGCTGCGGGTATCTCAGGTGCTGGACTATGTAGAAGGGGTTCATCGCAAGTTTGACCGGGCAAAGGCTATCAAGCTTTTGAGCACCACCGAGATTCCATCGAACAAGCGCATCAAGGAATTAAGCAAGGGGATGGTAACGCAGTTACATCTGGCACTTGTTATGTCCATCGAAGTACAACTGCTGGTGCTGGATGAGCTCACGTTGGGGCTGGACATAATCTATCGCAAGGAATTCTACGACAGATTGCTCAATGATTTCGTTGATGGCAATCGCACCATTATCATCAGCACTCATCAAGTGGAAGAAATAGAAACCCTGCTTTCCCATCTGGTATTTATCAAGCGTGGTGCCATTGTGCTGGACGCAAGCATGGCAGAACTGGCGGAAATATACACAGAAGTTCTGGTGACTCCAGACAAGCGCGCACAGGCAGATGCTTTGGGTCCGATTCATGTGCGCGAACTGCTCGGCAAGAAATCATATACATACGAAGCGGTACCCAAGGCTGAACTTAAAGTATTGGGTGAGTTGCATACGCCCACGGTCGCCGACTTGTTCGTGGCAAAGATGAAGGATGCAAAGCATGGATAAATTCTCCCTATTGCAGTACCAGGCGTTGATAAGGCGCGAAATACTCGAACATCGCAACCTGTTTATACTGGCGCCCGCATTTCTCGCACTGATCTTGTTTATGGCAATGGTATGGATTGCAAACCAGCTTGATCCGGATGATCTGGGTTCGATGATCAGTTATTTGGCGATGCTCTTTAACGGCCTCTCTCCCTTAGAAATGGCACCTATATTTATGCTTGGCGGAATTCCTTTTATAATTGTGCTGTTTAGTTGCGCCATTGTTTATCTGCTTGTCACGCTGTATCAGGATCGCAAGGATTTAAGCGTGTTGTTCTGGCAGTCCATGCCGGTCTCCAATTTAAAAACCGTACTCACCAAAATTGTAACCGTTGGTGCTATTGCCCCATTTTTCTATATGGCTGTGCTGTTCGGGTTTTATCTCGTAACGGTTATTTGGCTTTCCATACTCGGCGTGAGCCATGACATAGAAATCGCTGGAATCGGTTATATGTTCATGGCGGTAGTTGGTGAGTCTCCTGCTGTTATATATCTCAGCCATTGTTGCCACTCTATGGCTGTTGCCATCTGTTGGCTGGTTGTTGTTGTTTTCTGCATTTGCCAGACGCACACCTCTTATGTGGGCCGCAGGGGTTTTTATCATGATCGGGTTTCTGGAGGATTTCCTGTTCGGCACGCAATTTCTGGCCAATTGGGTGGAGAGTCGTGCGAACCCTAACCAATACCTGATAATGAGCTTTGGCGATGTGTTTGACAGAATATTCAACTATGACATGTTGTTTGGGATCGTTGTGGGCGCAATTCTTATCGCGGGTGCAGTGCTGATGCGGCGCTTCATTGACTAGATTCAAAGGGATGTTCGGCTGCAGTTGCATGGGAGTAATTCAGATGAGCGGGGAATTATAAAGATGAATACAATCAAAAGTTTGGTGCTTAGGAATCGCTACACGCTATTGCTTACAGTGCTGTCAGTCTATGTACTGGTGCTCGTTCTCGAAGGGGCTATAACTGGACGCGAGGCAAGAGTGATCGATTTTGACAACCCGTTTTTCGACTTGAATGTACGTAATTTTGAAGAGTTCATGGACGACAGCCGGCAAGATCGCGACGCTGATCAGTTGTAGGCGTCGACTTAAAATCCTGTTGACAGGCATAATCCATTCAAATAGAGTCCAGCGCCTAATGCAAACCATATTCAACAATGCAGTTTTAACCCAGGCGGCGGCCGCGAAAGCAGCTGCACGCCGTGCCGCGCGCGCAGCAAATGCAAAATTTGGAGCTGATGGGTTTTAGCTAATTACATAAAACGAATTATAAAAAAAACCTCTACTGCTCCGGCACTAGAGGTTTTTTTTTGTCCGGGATTCCTAAACATGAACTTGCAAGCCATTGAATACGCATCAAGACAAGCCTGGCCCGCCTTGCGGGATTTGTATCTGCCATTCGGGGTGCTCCGATTTGCACGCGGTGTCAGCCGACGGGCGAACTCATTCAACATGTTCATTGGTGCCCGCGCCGACCTTACGCAGGTGCGAAGCGTGACCGAAGATTTCTTTCAGGCGCATCAGCTTCCAGCGATCGTGCGCGTGCTGGGCCCAAGCACCACGAATGGGGACGATTCACTGGATATTTTTCTCGAACAGAATAACTACGAACTCGTGACGCCAACCAAAGTAATGCTGCGAGAGATAGCTGCAGAAATTCCCGCGGCGCTGCAAGGCACATTACCTGCAATGCAAGTGTGCGATCTGGATGTCTGGTTGACTGCCAGGTATGAAATATTGCCCAAGTCCGCGAATGAATCTGTGGTGCAGCGGGCAATGCTGCAGCGACTGCTGCATACACACCGATTCCTGGTGCAATTCAATCATGAAGGCAGACCAATCTGTTGTGGCATGGCAGTTTGCATTGATGGCTTGCTGGGTGTGTTTGGGGTTGCCACGGCGTCAGCTTATCGCAATCGGGGACTCGCCAGGGCTCTGGTGCAACAGTTATTGGGTTGGGGCAAGAGCGCAGGAGCCAGGTTTGCGTATTTGCAGGTGGAAGCGTCCAACAGTGCCGCATTGACCGTGTACGAAGGGCTCGGATTCGCGCAGATATATGAATACTGGTATCGGGAGAAACAGTTTTGCAACTACAACAGCAGGGGAATGAGATGAGTACAATCACGATAGAAGACAGCCTTGGAATTACATTCTGTAACCGGCAACAGGTTGCTATCGAGCGCGGCGAAGGCTGTTACGTCTGGGATGATGCGGGCAACCGATATCTCGATTTTACGGCAGGATGGGGCGTGACGTGCCTTGGCCATTCACATCCTTGCATAACAGATGCCATCTACAAGCAGGCGCTAAAAATTATTCAGAATCCAAACTCCGGATTCACCTATTCGCCAGCAAGGGCCAGATTACTACAAGTGTTGAAGAATGTTTTACCCGGCTCATTGCACAAGATTTATTTTGTCAACAGCGGCGCTGAGGCGAATGATGCAGCACTGAAGTTAGCGCGAAAGATTACTGGTAAAACCAAGGTAATTGCCACTGGCGGCTCTTTTCACGGGCGCACCTTCAACACACTGTCAGTATCTGGCGGGAAAGAAAACACGAACCGGTATTTACCCTCCGTGCCTGAAAATTGTTTCGTCCGTTTTGGCGATTACGATGAATTGGCAAGTGTTCTGGATGTCAACACGGCAGCTGTAATCGTCGAGCCAATTCAGGGGGAAGGTGGTGTACGCATACCCGATCTGAACTATTTGTCGCGAGTAGATCAGTTGTGCAAGCAGCGTGGCGTGCTGCTTATAATTGACGAGATTCAGACTGGGTTTTGCCGTACTGGAAAATTCTTTGCCTCGCAGCACAGCCTGGTGGAGATTCGCCCGGACTTCATGACGATGGGCAAGGGCATAGCCGGTGGTTTTCCATTTGCGGCATTCGCCGTAAGCGCGCCGGTAGATGCTTTACTGAATCTCGGTGATCACGGCGGTACCTACTGTGGCAATCCGCTCGGCTGTGCAGTGGCAGCAGCTGTGGTTGGTTTCCTGATAGAAAATCGCGTAGCAGAAAAAGTGGCTGCGAGTGGTGCAGTGCTATTGGCTGAGCTGCAGCAGTTGCAACAAAAATATCCATCATTGATTCTTGCTGTGCGCGGACGCGGGCTGCTGTGTGCGCTAGAACTAAGCAGTGACGAAGTCGTGCAGACTCTCACCCAGACCTGTCTTGAGAAAGGCTTGTTAGTGACCCCCACGCGCAATCGCGTAGTACGCTTGATTCCTTCTTTATTGATAGAACGGGCGGAAATGGCAGCTGGCCTCGGCATACTGGATGCAGCGCTGTCCTCGGTTGTTCAATCTGTATGAGTTAAGTTAGACTGCTGCGCTGCATTGAATTGCATATAAAGGAGGCGAGGCATGATCAGGAATACGCAGGTACTTTTGGCCAAACGGCCGCTTGGCGAACCGGGCGACGACTGCTTCCGGATGCAGGAGACAGAGATTCCAGAATTGGCTGATAACCAGATTTTGATTCGCGTGTGTTGGCTGTCACTGGATCCTTATATGCGCGGCCGCATGAATGACGTCAAATCCTATGCGGCACCGACCGCGATCGGTGACATCATGACCGGTGAGTCGGCGGGTATCGTCATCAAATCCAGATCGCCGAAATTTGCAGTTGGTGACAGGGTGGCCGCACATATGGGCTGGCAGACGCATATTGTTGCCAATGCTGATGACCCCCGCATCATGAAGGTCGACCTGGCCAATGGCACATTGTCGGCGCATCTGGGTGTTGTAGGTATGCCGGGGCGTACTGCCTATTTTGGATTAACCGAAGTTGGCAAACCCCGTGCTGGAGAGACGTTGGTGGTAGCTGCTGCCTCCGGTGCAGTTGGTTCAGCAGTAGGGCAAATAGCAAAGATCAAGGGTTTGCGTGTTGTAGGCATTGCCGGCGGGCACAAGAAGTGCCGTTACGTGAAAGAAGAATTGAAATTTGATGCCTGTATCGACTACAAGGCAGGCAATCTCGCGGCTGAATTGACTGCAGCGTGTCCCAAGGGCATCGATATCTATTTTGAAAACGTGGGTGGTGCAGTTACTCAGGCAGTGGCGCCGTTGCTAAACCCTGGCGCGCGGGTGCCAATCTGTGGCTATGTTTCGAATTATAATGATGCGGATATTAGCAAGGCAGTAACCCCGTTTCATATTCTGGGCGCACTCGCCAATCCACCTGAACATCGCTTCTTCGTAGTTACCGAGTGGCGTGATCGTTGGGTTGAAGCAACACGACTGCTCGGTGGTTGGGTGAGTGACGGTAAACTCAAATACAAGGAGAGTATCGGAGTGGGCATTGAGAATGCCCCTGAATACTTTCGCGGCATGCTGAAGGGCAAGAATTTCGGCAAGCAATTGATCAAGATTGCGGATGAAGATTAATGACTTCGAATTCGGCAGACGAATTCAGCATCGATCAGCTATTTTCCATGCAGGGTAAAACAGCGCTTGTTACTGGCGGGTCCGGCGGTCTCGGACTGATCATGGCCAAAGGACTGTTGCAGAATGGCGCCAGCGTTATTATTGCATCGCGCAAGCAAGCGAATTGCGATGCAGCTCTGGCTGAGCTGAATCAGTATGGTGCAGTGAGTGCGATTGCTGTTGACGTTACCAAGCCCGGCGACCGGGAACGCCTCGTGCAGGCGGTGGCAGACAAGTTCGGCAGTCTCTGCATCCTGATCAATAATGCCGGGGCGAATTGGGGGGCCGAACTGGAAAATTATCCCGACGCCGGCTTCGCGAAAGTGATAGATACGAATTTAAACTCTGTGTTTTCCCTCACACGTGATCTTGTGCCGCTGCTCAGTAAGGCGGCTAGCGCACAGGACCCCTCGCGGATTATCAATATCGGTTCCATGGATGGCATCCATGTGCCCGTGGTACAACGCGTCCCTACCTTCGCCTATTCGGCAAGCAAGGCCGCTCTGCATCATCTGACGCGCACATTGGCCGTCGATCTGGCTCCTAGGCATATAACTGTAAACGCAGTGGCGCCGGGATTCTTTGCATCACGCATGACCGATCACATATTTGAGCATTACAAACAAGATATAGAAGACGATTGTCCCTTGCACAGAGTGGGAAATCCGGCGGAGATTGTCGGCGTGGTCATCTATCTTGCTGCTAGAGCTGGAGCTTACACCAACGGCACAGTGATTCCGGTTGATGGCGGTACGAGTATATCCAAGGGCATGCGGTCCTGGATGGATTAACCAGCCGCAAACTTGATTACACTGTGTTGCATCAGTGCATACACTGATCGCAACATCGAAAAAGGGAAAAGGGAGACTGCAATGAGTTTATTCGATTTGACCGGAAAGGTGGCATTGATTACCGGCTCCACCAAAGGTATTGGTCAGGCTATCGCTACGCGCATGGCAGAACATGGTGCGAAAGTGGTGATTTCAAGTCGCAACCAGGATGCCTGCGATAAAGTCGCTGCCGGGATCAGGAAGGCTGGGCATACGGCAATAGCGATTGCCTGCAACATTAATTACAAGGAGCAGCTGCAACAGTTAGTTAACAAGACGGTGGAGCAACTCGGCCCGGTCGACATTCTTGTGTGCAATGCCGCGTTGAATCCCTATTTTGGTCCGTCGCAGCAGATTCCTGATGAGTCTTTTGACAAGGTTATGCATGCCAATATAGGCAGTGTGCACCGGCTATGCCAGCTGGTAATTCCTGGAATTGCTGGGAAAGGGGGCGGAGCGGTAATAATTGTTTCCTCAATCGGTGGTTTTAAGGGTACTGAGCATCTTGGAGCGTATGCCATCTCGAAAGCGGCTGATATGCAAATTGCACGGAATCTGGCGGTGGAATGGGGTCCGCAGCAGGTGCGGGTGAATTGCATTGCCCCAGGCTTGGTGCGTACCGATTTTGCCCGTGCCCTATGGGAAAACCCGGAAATATATGCGGCGACAGTCTCGAAATATCCATTACGTCGGATTGGCGAGCCAGACGAGATTGCCGGGGCGGCAGTATTTCTGGCATCCGCTGCGGGAAGTTTTACGACCGGTCAAACTATTGTCATCGACGGTGGTGGTACAATCGCCAGCTAGCAGGAATTTCAAATTTTATATAAAGAAGGAAGAAGGCACATGATGGATTTGGGATTGACAGAACATCTGGTAGAAATTCGGGAAAAGATTCGCGCATTCGTTACCGATCTGGTGGATCCAGTGGAGCAGGAATATCACGACGAGATCAGCGTGGGTGATCGTTGGTCGCATACACCACGGCAAGATGAAATTATGGAAAGCCTGAAGCAGGCTGCGCGCGATCAGGGTTTGTGGAATTTCTTCTTGCCTGAAAGCCAGGGCGGCGCAGGAGTTACGAATCTGCAGTATGCACACCTTGCTGAAATTATGGGCAGAAGTCGTCTCGCATCCGAGGCGTTCAATTGCAGCGCCCCGGATACGGGCAACATGGAAGTGCTGGAGCGATACGGTTCTGAAGCGCAGAAGCAGGAGTGGCTGGTACCCTTGCTGGATGGCAAGATTCGTTCCGCTTTCGCCATGACCGAACCCGGCGTGGCCTCTTCAGACGCGACCAATATTGCCACTCGCGCCGTGCTCGAAGGTGATGAGTGGGTGATTAGCGGCGAGAAATTTTATATTTCCGGTGCTGGCGATGCCCGCTGCAAAATCATGATTGTAATGGTCGTCACCGACCCGGATGCCCCGAAACACAGCCGCCAGTCACAAATTCTGGTGCCCATGGCCACCAAGGGTGTCGAAGTAGTCAGACCGATGCACGTATTTGGCCGGGATGACGCTCCACACGGGCACATGCATATCAAGTTTCACAACGTGCGTGTTCCAAAAAGCAATATTATCCTGGGTCGGGGCCGCGGTTTTGAAATTTCACAGGGTCGCCTGGGGCCAGGTCGTATTCACCATTGCATGCGCTCCATTGGCGCGGCAGAAAAGGCACTGGATCTAATGTGCCAGCGCGCAGTGAGTCGCGAAGCCTTTGGCAGAACGCTGGCTGAACTGGGTGGCAACTATGACGTCATTGCAGACAGTCGCATTGAAATCGAAATGTGTCGATTGCTGACGTTTAAAGCAGCCTGGTTAATGGACACGATTGGCAACAAAGCGGCTCGAGATGCGATCTCGCAGATCAAGGTGGCGGTACCGAATATGGCATTGCGGGTTATCGATCGTGCCATTCAAATGCACGGCGCTGCCGGAGTGTCGCAGGATTTTCCATTAGCCACATTGTGGACGAGCCAGCGCACGCTGCGACTGGCGGATGGTCCAGACGAAGTGCATCGACGCGTGATTGCCCGCAAGGAGCTGGCAAAATACCAGTAACTCCCACGGCAGTTAATTGCGCAGTTTGGCAGGATCGTTAATGTGCAGTTGAGCAGCGCAAATGTGTTCGCAGCGAATCGCATTAATCTTGTAGTCGCCCATTCCGCAGAGGCTAAACCTCTGCGAGCGATGTTCAATCTGCGCACACAACTGTTAAGTCGACCTTTTCCTGTGTATCAGAATGCTGAGGGAATTAGCCTTATAGTCTCTGGTATCGGTAAAACGTCGGCAGCTGCGGCGACCGCATACTTGGCTGGTCTGCAAGCTTCATTACCGGCTTGTGCCTGGTTGAACATCGGCATCGCCGGGCACCAACATGCTGCAATCGGTACCGGTTTGCTCGCGCACAAAATTATCGATGCCGCGAATGGTGACAGTTTTTATCCACCACAGCTGCTGCAAGGATTGCAGACAGCAACCGTAATCACTGTTGCTGTGCCCGAGAAAAATTATCCCCAGGACGCTGCGTATGACATGGAAGCCGCTGGTTTTTATGCCTGCGCCAGTCGTATCGTGACTACCGAGCTGGCCCAGGTATTTAAAATTGTTTCTGACAACCCGCGACACACACTGACAAGCTTTGACATTGCACAGGTGCAAGGTCTGATTGAAGGTCAACAGTCTGCATTGACACGATTGCTTGGCGATCTGGATGCATTGCTTGCCAGTTATCGTAAGGCATATACCGTATCGCCAGTCTTTGAAGCCTTGTTAACGAGCTACCGATTCACCGCCACCCAGCGTGTGCAATTGCAACGATTGTGTGAACGATTCCATGCACTCGGCCTGGACCCCGCACTTTTCAAGATCAGCGATCAGCCATTTTCGACCAGCAAGCAATTGTTATTGCAGCTCGAACTGGGACTCGCAGCGCAGGTTGGCTCTTGAAGTTTTCAGCAATCTATATCGAAGAGCAGGTCGCCGATTTGCCCCGGGTGCAGGCAATTCTGGCGCGCACTGCGCCGGTACCGGTTATCACTTGTGAGAGATACGGTGAGGTTTTTAATCGAAAGGCACAGAATTTTCGTTTACAAAAACAGGCTCCGGCGTTAATTCTTGCCAGCAAATTTTCCAATTTTGTGTTGCCGGCGCCACCGGGATATGGATTTAATTCACAACCCAGTTTCTATTTTTCCCATATGCTAAATTGCGTCTACGACTGTCGCTATTGCTTCCTGCAAGGCATGTATAGCTCGGCAAATTATGTATTATTTGTGAACTATGAAAACTTCGGGGCAGCACTAGCCAAAAAATTAGCGACTTGTGGTGAACCGACCGTGTTTTATAGTGGTTATGATTGCGATAGCCTCGCGCTGGAGCCCATCAGTCGCTTCTGTGAATACTATCTGCCGATGTTTTAAAATCAGCCTGATGCGACCCTGGAGATCAGGACGAAAAGCACTCAGATACGCAGTCTGCTGGATCGAGAGCCGCTTGAGAATGTTGTCATTGCCATGAGTTTTACGCCACACAAGTCGGCGGCCAAATGGGAGCACAAGGTGCCGGCAATCGAGAAGCGGATAGAAGCTTTGCGCAAGTTGCAACAGGCAGGCTGGCAAGTGGCCCTGCGCTTTGAGCCGCTGCTAGCGGAGCAGGAGTTAACTGTTGAGTATCAGCAATTGTTTGCGCAAATATTCGGCGTATTGGATAGGGACAACATTCACTCAGTGAGCACCGGTATGTTCAGAATGCCAGCAGACTATTTCAAGAAAATTGTGCGCCTGTATCCGGATGAGGCGCTGTTTGCCAAGAGCACTGAAGTTAAAGCAGGACTGATAGCCTTGCACAATTCGGCAGAGGCAGAGCAAATGCAGATTATTGAAAATGAGGTGCTGCGTTATATAACATCCGATCGATACTATCATTGTGCGAGCTAAGTGAGGAACTATGGTCATGGTAACAACTGAAAACCCTATGGCAGTTATCTCCGGCGCTTCGTCGGGTATTGGTCTTGCCATAACCCGAACACTGCTCGACGCAGGTTATGCGGTTACCGGACTGGCGCGCAGCTTTACCAAATCTGGGCTCTCTCATCCAAAGTTCAAAGGCATCGAGATCGATTTGGCGAAGCTGGACGCACTGCCAGCCGCACTCGCGCAGATAGCAGAAAATCTCGACTCGCCCGTAACAGCGCTGATAAATAATGCCGGCATCGGCAAGATGGGCTATCTGGAGCAACTGTCCATACGTGATATGCGCCTGGTGATGGACCTGAACTTCATGAGTCACGCGATTGTGACGAAGACATTTCTGCCTGGAATGAAACAGCGACAGCGTGGCGATGTGATTTTCCTCGGTTCTGAGGCGGCATTGCAGGGAGCCAGACAAGGCAGTATTTACTGTGCCAGTAAATTTGCACTGCGTGGATTCGCACAATCCCTGCGCGAAGAGTGCAGCAAGTCACAAGTTCGAGTGACCATGATAAATCCCGGGGCAGTACGCACCGCCTTTTTTCAGGATTTGTCCTTCGAGCCGGGTGCGGCGGCAGACAACGCCATCGATCCGCTGGATATAGCGACGGCGGTGCTGACCGTGCTACAGGCTCGCCCGGGCACAGTCTTTGATGAAATCAATCTCACACCGCTGCAGCAAGTCTGGCAAAAAAAGCCCTAATATCAACTGGATGCAGCTATTTATGCAGTTTGCTGCGACAATTTGTCTCAGATTTGGCTGATCGCAAAACCCTGCCAAAGCTGAGATAATCAGCGGCACTTGCGAAGCAGGAGTGCATTCATCACTGCTTCGTATGCGGAATAAGAGCTGGATGCCGCTATTGAAAAACCCCGCTTAAAACTACAGTCCTCACATGGACCCAAGGAAATACTATGAATATGCCCGTACTGCGACTCTTCCTGACAGCATGCATCGCGCTTTGCGCTCAGCTTACCTTTGCCCATACTGCACTGAAGCAGGCCGCGCCAGCCGCTGACGCGGTCGTCGCTGTGGCTCCGGCGCAGATAGAACTGGTATTTACCGAATCGGTAAAGCTGGTCAAATTACAGATCATGGCTTCCGATCACGAGATGCCGTCCAGTTTTGAACCGAATACAACTGCGCAAGCAGCTTTCGCATTCGAAACGCCCGGTATGCACCCTGGCACTTTTACAGTGAATTGGTCAGTAATAGGTGCTGATGGACACCCAGTTAGTAATTCTTATCGCTTTACTGTAGATCCGGCGGCTGCTGCCAGCGCGTCCAATTAGTCTCGGGACTACCTGGGTAATGTCGCGCCTTGCCAGTCTCTTGCCAGAGTGAGAATACGTAGTGTCGTCTGCGTTCTTTCCTGACCTGTGGGAACTGGCAAGTCTGTTGTGCAAAATCTGCCTTTATCTGGGTGCCGCCAGTATCGCTGGCGGCAGTCTCTGCCTCTGGCAATTCTCTGACGGCCGTCGTCGCACCGTACATCATCACCTTTCTTATATGATGCTGGGATCCTTTGTGGGATTTCAGGCGGTGCTGGTCGGGTTTTTCATTCAGATAGGACAGGTTAATGGTGCCGGCTTCTCAGGCATGTTTGACTGGGGCATGGCAGCAATATTGCTGGATACGTCATTGGGTGACGTGACTTTCTATCGGTTAGGCGCGTTTGTGTGGGCCTTGCTCGCGACCTTGTTCTATCTGCGCAAGCTGAAATTTTCTGCGCAGCCTTTCTCGCAAATGGAATATCGCCGACAACTCCTGGTCTATGCAATTCCATTTCTGGTCATCGCCCTGACGTTTCGGCTTTCCGGACATGTGTCGGTGCTGGCGCTCCCGGCGCAGGCGCTAATCGTCATGCACTTTATCGCCGTTGCGTTGTGGATTGGCGCCTTGTATCCGTTGCTGGAGTTCACCAGGTCAACCGACAGTGATGTGCTCAAGCTGGGAATGAAACGTTTCGGTGATGCAGCGACTGCTATCGTGTTGGGATTACTGGCATCTGGCGTACTGCTCGCATTCCAGTTAATCGGGTCCTGGCGGGAACTGGTAACGACCCCGTATGGAATTGGATTGCTCACCAAACTGGCACTGGTGTTGATGTTGTTGGGCATCGCCGCAATAAATAAACTCTATCTGGTACCACGCCTCAGTAACCAAGACGGAGCCGCCGCGCTGGGCCGTTCAATTCGTATCGAGATGCTGGTAGCTACTCTGGTGCTGGCGGTGACAGCCTATTTCTCTACCGTAATAGGTCCGGTTGAATAATACCTGCTACAGCGGCCGGGGCTATCGACTCAGGTTCAAGTCAAGTTCTGGGTTTTTTGCGACTCGGCTGCTGGCTTGGTGTCCGGCAGCAGCCGATGGATTTCCAGCGTTGCAAGATCAAGCATGAGTAATTCTGCAGTTTCCCGATCATCCGAATAGAGCGCTGCCGTGGTCAGCTTGCCCTGATGCGCGAAGATCAAGCCATGGCCAAGTGGCGACCAGGTCAAGTTGAACAGTTTGCCTGGGCTGGTATAAACAGCGACTACCGGTGCCGCCAGCGCATCGAGTCTGCCCAGAAATATCGTCGAACCGGCAGTGTCATGCTGAATATAGGCGTATTGTGCTTGATCATTGGAGACTACCGGCGCTTCGGCGCTTTTCAGCCCATGGGCCATTACTGCTGAGTCGCTGGCTGTGCTGAGGGTTAATTCACCACCAAAGTAATTTGGCTGTTGTTCGAGGACTATATCCGAGAGCAAGCCAGCATCTTGGCTTATGCCGCCACCGAGGCGCGCTGGTTGCAGTCCTATCACGCTGCCTAGCACCAGGCTGATGCACAGCGCTGCTACGGCATGCCGCATTGGTAATTGCCAGACCGCATGCCAGCTGCGCAGTGGGCTGGCTTTGGCTGCGGCAACCGCAGTTATGGGCGAGTACGACTTAATGGCAGGCAGCAGTCGGTAGCCTTTTTTCGGAATGGTCTCGATATAGGCCTGATTTGGTTGATCACTGCTGGTGAGATGTTTGCGGAGTTCGGACATGGCGCGAGTAAGGGAGTTTTCATTGACGATAACTCTGGGCCATAATTCCTGCACCAGTTCGTCTCGACTCAACACGCGCTCCGGGTTCGCCGCCAGATAACAGAGCAGGTGCATCAGGCGCGGCTCCAATTGCCGCTGTTGCTGGCCTCGTCTGTTTTGCAGGCGGTTCAGCGCAGGCTGCGCCTGCCAATCACCTACACAGAAAGGATAGTGCAGTGCTGAAGCCGGTTTGCCAGCTGCAGTAGGTTCCGCTGAAATTGACGGCATTGGTTCTGAAGTACTTAGCATGGTGCGTATCATATCAGCATGATTCTCGCATAAGGCCTTGTTTATAAAGATTCCCGATCATTCCTTCTCGGATTAGACGCTACCCGGTCCAATTTGGTTCCATTTTCGCTAATTTTCAAGAGCATCATAAGGTAGCTAATCCAAAACTTTCACCAGTTTATTGTACCTGCAGCTTTTCTGGACATTTTGTTCATGGCAACTTCAGGTTATTCAACGCATTACCACCTACATTTCGCTTTAACTCACCTCCGCTCGAGCAGCTACTGGCATTGAGTAGCGTCAGTTCCGACGAGGGTGCAGAAACCGAAACACGAATGTCAGGAGGTTGAAATAATGAACAAACTACGTCTTTACCCTGTGCTTGTTGCCTTGCTTACCTTGGGCTGGACGCTACCGGCAGTCGCGGTCAGCCCAGAGGCTCTCAAAAATGGTATTCCTTCATTGGCACCGATGCTGCAACAGGTAACCCCGGCAGTTGTCAGCATCAGGGTTACGAAAACTGCCAGCAGTTCGAATGACTTCTCTATTAATGGCCAGCAATTACCGGAAGAGTTGCGGCGCTATTTCGAAAATTTCCCAGGCTTGAATGGCGATGCCAATGGTCAGCGTCCCTACGCCAGGGGTGCAGGCTCCGGTGTCATTATTGATGCGGATGCTGGCTATGTAATCACTAACCATCACGTGGTCGACGGTGCCAGCGAAATCCTGGTTCAGCTGAGTGACAATCGAAACTTTACCGCCAAACTGCTAGGCACTGATGCCAGCACCGATGTCGCCTTGTTAGAGATAGAGGCGACCGCGCTGGTTGATATCAAATTTGCCGATATCAGCACGGTGCAAGTTGGGGACTATGTGGTGGCGATTGGTAATCCATTTGGCATTGGCCAGACCGTCACTGCCGGCATCGTCAGCGCGCTGGGTCGCGCCGGCTTGAACAACGCCAATTATGAAGACTTCATCCAGACCGATGCGGCGATCAATTCGGGTAATTCCGGCGGCGCACTGATTGATATGGAAGGTCGCTTAATTGGCATGAATACCGCCATGATCAGTGGCAATGGTGGCAGCAACGGTATCGGTTTCGCAGTACCAGGCGACATGCTGTCGGCCGTCGTCGCCCATCTGCAGCGTGATGGCGAAGTGCGCCGCGGCATGCTGGGAGTTAGCATCGCCGATGTCACGCCGGATGTAATTGCAGCGCTTAACATAGACGTCGACTCCGGTGCAGTGGTGACCAGTATCGTTCCTGACAGCGCCGCCGAACTTGCTGGTGTGCAGATATCAGATGTTATTGTCGAGATCGATGGCGAGTCACTCCGTGACAGTCGCGAGCTGCGTAATACTGTGGGACTAAAGCGACAGGGGCAGGAAGTGGAACTCGTGTTGTATCGCGAAGGCAAGAAGATGACATTGAATGCCCGCATCGGTGGCCCGGAGGGACAGGCTGCGGTCACAGAACGGCAGCCCGCGCTCAGTGCCGCTGAGTTTCGTGGAGCGCAACTGCAGAACCTCACCCTGGATGCAGCTGCGGCGATCGAAGCTGGAGTGCAGATAGTGGCTGTTGCGCCCCAGAGTCCGGCCGCCGTCGCTGGCTTGCTGGAAGGTGACGTAATTGTCGAGGTCAATCGCAATGCCGTGACCACGACCACAGAATTCAACGCTGCACTGGCCGGGGCAGGTCGCCTCACTGCACTCACTGTAGTAAGGGATGGTCAGCGCCTGCTGCTGTTCGTATCCTGATCAAAAACTTTGCAGGCCAGCGCAGGAAACGCTAGCCATACACTCAAATGTGCCCCCACTTGGCCGACTCTAGCTACTTGAGTCGGCTTTTTTTGGCGCTGGCGCAGCCCCATATCAGCTTGTGTTCCGAGCAGGGAGATACTCCGCGTTTTAGAAACCTGACAGAGCGGCGTGCTATCATGCTGCACCAGAGCTTGCGCCACTTGCAGCTGCAGTTGTGGGCCATTATTGATGGCACGATTCTGGATGCCAGCTTAAGCCGAAATATTCACCGAGAAATCTATTCGTGCCTGATCACCGCCTGCTTAATTCCCGGATTCCGGTCGTCACCCTGTTATGCGTGCTTGGTCTGGTGCGGGTGCCAGTGCTGCACGCGGATGAGCCGCTGCCTGGGCTGTCGCGCAGTTATGACGAGTCAGCGTTGGTTAACTGGTTGCAAAGCCAAACCCTGGAACACGCAATTCCCGGTGGCACATTTGCCATTGTGACCCGAGAAGGTGTCACACATTTGCAAACCTTTGGTGTCAAGAGCGTCGATACCCATGCATCGATTACGCAAGATTCAATTTTCCGGCTCGCTTCCGTGTCCAAGACATTCGCGGGTACGGCGGCTGCAATTCTGGTGGATCAGCACCTGCAAGATTGGAACTCGCCTTTGTCGGATTTAATTCCTGGATTGACCATTGGCACTGACAGCTCGTCCCGGACCATTACCTTGAAACAAGTCGTAAGTCATTCCACCGGCTTGATGCCACACTCCTATTCAAATCTGCTGGATGCTGGTGTGAACTATGACAAGATCAGGGGCCAGTTTGACCAGATACCAACGGTGTGTGCCCCTGGCAAGTGTTATGGATATCAAAACGTCGTATTTTCATTAGTGGCTGATGTGGTTGAAGTGAGAACTGGCGCAAGCTACGAAAAGTATATTGAAGAACAATTATTCAAGCCATTGGGAATGACGACCGCCAGCATTGGGCTGGAGCCGTATGAGCTAAGTGTTGATGCAACAGTGCCGCATCGCAAGGTGCGCGGTGACTGGCGACCGACCACAACCAACGCGGCCTACTACTCGGTAGCACCAGCTTCTGGTGTCAACGCCAGTATCAATGATATGACGCTCTGGGTGCGTGCCAACCTTGGCGCATTTCCAGATGTGTTGTCACCAGCGCAATTGGCAAACTTGCATGAGCCTGTCATTGCAACTCCACATGGTAATTACTTCAATCGCTGGTCTGGATTGGAGAAAGCCTATTACGCCACAGGCTGGCGTGTATTCGACTATAGAGGATTGCGCGCCATCCATCACGGTGGCGGTGTGCGGGGTTATCGTTCGGAAGTGGTATTCGTGCCGGAAAGAAATATAGGCATGGTATTAATGCTGAACGCCGAATCGAATCTGGCCAATGATGTCGTGCCGGCATTCCTCGATAGTTTACTGGACCCACACTGACTCGTTCCCACACTCACTCTTTCCGACAGGTAAATATCATGCAATCAGTAATCGACTTGCTGAAATCCCATCGTAGCATTCGCAAATTCAACAATCAGGCTATTGCCCCTGAGTTGTTGACTGAATTGCTGCTGGCCGGGCAGGGCGCTGCGACTTCCAGCTTTCTGCAGGGAGCGACCATCATCCGCATTACTGCTAAAGACACACGCAAAGAGATTGCGAGGCTGGCTGGTAACCAGGCCTATGTGGAGACAGCGGCGGAATTCATGGTGTTTTGTGCGGATTTAAAACGAGCAGGTAACTATTGTGCTGCCTATAACAAGCCGTTTGCAGGCGACTTTACTGAACATTTTATCATCGCCACAGTCGACGTTGCCCTGATGGCGCAAAGTCTGGTTGCAGCAGCTGAGTCCGTGGGTCTGGGCATCTGCTATATTGGCGGCATTCGCAACAATCCTCATGAGGTGTCCAAAATACTTGGATTGCCTCGCGGCGTGTATCCGGTATTCGGGCTTTGCCTCGGATACCCTGACCAGAATCCGGAAGTCAAACCACGGCTGCCCCTGGAAGTTATCGTGAAACAAGAGGTGTATAACGAGGTTGGTGACGCGGCCGCGATAGCGCAATACGATGACAGGATACGGGAATATTATCGCAGCCGAACTGGAGGCGGACACGGCGTCAGCTGGAGCGAACAAGTTGCGGAATTGCTATCGGAAAAATCGCGGCCACATATGAAGGCGTTTCTGGCTGAGCAGGGATTTACATTCAAATAACTGGTATAGCAGCAAGGGAAAGGCCCTGCTATTCAGGCTGAGCGGCAGTACCAATCCGGTAAGATCCGGTAGCGGGCAAATTTTCCTTCAGGGTACTGACTCGTGCAGCGAGCACTTCAGATGGTGGAATGGCGCCGGGACCAAACGAGAATTTGAACTCGCCATTGACGAGGCGCTTGCTTGCATCTGTCACACTCCAGCGCGCCACATAAAACTCTGAAGGTGGTAGTGCTTCCGGCAGCGGGTACACGAAGCTGTGGCTCATGCGATTGGGGTCATATTGAAAATCAATGTTGATCCATTCATCAGTGGCGTTGTACAGCGCCAGTTTCAGCAACACCACATCCACTCGAAAGCTCATCGTGATCATCTGCGGAGCGTCGCGCAATACGGCGTCATCTTGAGGAAAGGTGACTCCAGGCGTAAGCGCACCGTGACCGTGTTGGGCGCTAGCGGTAACGGAACCCAGCAGGCTCAATAATATTAAAGTGACAGATGCGATGTGATTGACGCGCATAACCCTTGCTTCAGTTTTACTATATTGCGGACACCAACGGCAGTTTATCAAAACACTCGCGTAGAGTCTGCGTCGGCTTAGCCAAAATACACCATACATTGACGCGAAAGTGCACATAGTGTTCCGGATTCATCGAATATTTTGCCGGATTGCTGGGTATATCCATCCGCCGCTGACTCTACATAAAAGTCCAGGTAGAACCATTCACTGCTGATGGTTTCTGGAGGCACGATAAACTCAAGCGACCAGGTTAACGAACTCGCTGGCACTGGTGGCGTATCAAAATAAGACAGGAGTACTGGAGGAGGGATATCACATATTGCCACCAGTTTCTCTGTCGGGAATGCACTCATGTCAGTCTTGTGCCTTACCCACATTGCAAGGTGACGTTGTTTGGTTCCAGAAAAAGGTACACCGCCGCTGACCCAGTATCCTTCGAAATAGTCGAGAAAGCGTGGCTGCCGTTTCGCATGCGTTGCGAATGCAACGCCCTGTGCGCGCGGAATGGGGTTAAAGCTTGCTGCTGCGGGAATGCTGAGTGCAGTGCGTGGATTTCCAAAGACACCCATCGCTTGTAATCCTATGACGCCACCAGCCGTAACATCCGCGCTCATTTGCGTTACATTTTTTCCCGTGCGCTGAATTCTTGCCGCCACAGTTATCTCGCCCGGGGGAATCGGTGCGATAAATGACACCATGAGCGAACGCATTGGTTGCCTGGATTGCAATTGTTTACGCATCGCAGTAACAGCGAATGCTGAAGCAATGCCGCCGAAAGCAGATCGACCCTGCGACCATGCTTCATCAAAATGAGTGGAATTGTCTGTGCTTTGTTCCAGCATTTGCAGGATGCTTAAAAAATCTGTTTGCTGCATATTTCCCGGTACTCTGCAAAGCTTCGCACTCTGCTGAATTGCTCAAAAGTGGTGGAGTGTGTAAAATTCGCTGGCGTTGAATTTCACCAAGCTGACGCTCTAAATAAACTACCCTGAATTTGCGAGTCGCAGGCAATGAAGCTGTTCACTACCATCAAGCTGCTGTGCTTGCGCGTAACTATCGTGCTTGTGTGCTCGGCATTGAACGGGGTATCTGCACAGTCTCTCAACCCAGCGCTACATCGACAAGCTGCAGATGTTAATGGATTTACAACAAATACCAAAACAATACCACTCGATGATGCAGTGCTGGCGGATGCACCCACAAGCTTAAACCTGCAGTTTCCGCAACGTGTGCGGCTGGTTAAATTAACCCTGCGTAAAGAGAGCAGTGACTGGGTGGATATTAATTTTCGTTACAGTCCGCGTGTGGATGCAGCGTTTACCTTGCCCTTACCCAGCCTGACAGCAGCGACTTACTATACAGCTGATTGGGCCATCCTGAGTGCGAATGATCAGCTGGTGCGGGGCAGTTTTAGTTTCTCTTTTGGCCCTGATGCGAAACCGCCATCGATTGAAAGGGAAGCCAACGAATTATTGCTGCAATTACGCTATGGCGATCCCAATGTGCGTTCGGTACCGCCGCCGCCCACACAGATCATCATCAATCAGGATCCACCGCAATACGATCCGCCGTTTACCATCATTCTGGACGGTGCCTCAGTGCCGATACCGCGCTAGGGATTTACATTCACTGTGATGTATTGATCGTGGAACAGTCCACCGTCATCAGCGCGCGCCCATAACACATATGTGCCAGGGGTATCAAAAGTTGCGGTCACTTCATACAAGTTATCTGCTGGAATAGGTGGCGGTGTCCACAACGGTCCCCAGGGTGAGTTGGCCGATGTGCGCGTGTCTTCCCAAAATTTGACTTGGGGTGGATTGAAAACGACATTTCCTTGTCCTCTGTATTTGTTCCAGGACAAGAACAGGCCGTTAGACTTGCCTACAGTAGTACGTCGAGGCGGAGTCAGCATGCGTGTCCGTAGGTCAATTGCCACATTTTCTTCGGTTGCCTGGCGTGGTTTGGGAAGGCCGTCATCGTCCACCCTCGCTACGACTATCAGTGCCTCACCGACGCGAACATTGCGTACTTGAGTGGAATTGCTGCTGTCCCCGACCAGTGTAATTGCGGGAGGGACGTTGGCTCTCGATTCCGGGCTGCTGGTTCCAGCACCAAGAGAACCTGTCTCGGATGCGATAACCATATTGTCTATCATGTAGTCTGTGGCCAGTGTGGCATATGCCCGATTTGCTTCGCCATTGTGCGAGACGTTCCACACCAACTCGCGATCACCCCAGTCAGATGGTACAACTACCTCAAACGTGAATCGATTGCGCCGGGGCAGGAAGTGAGTCGGTTGTCCGCGATCAGCTTCTCCCGGACTGAAAAAATTATTCTCCCCGACCGGAATGTCGGGTTGTTCTTCCCAGTTTTCATTCATATAACCAAAGATAAAACTGAAGGTGCCATCAGAATTTTCCCGCCAGCCCTCGTATCCAGGCTGAATCTCATCACCACTGCGATAAGTAGGCTGAGCAAAACTCCCTTGCGCGGCGAGGATAATTGCCATGAAGCCAATAGCGGAAAAAACGCGGTGATTAAATTTGGCAATCGTTGGCATACTGCCTCCGGTAAATTTAAAACATGTCTTTACGAAGTTGTTTTTCTTTCATTCGTTATGTGAGCTGGTCACTTTAACTTCAGGCAAAAAAAGGGCGGAAGTTCCGCCCTTTAGGTTTCAATAATCAAGCGAACATAACTATTCGCTTACCTGCACGGTAATGTAACCGTCATGATAGAGACCGCCGTCATCAGCGCGCCCCCAAAGCACATAGGTGCCCGGTTCGGTAAACGTGGCGGTAACTGCGTAATTGCCATCCTCAGGTACTGCGGGTGGTAACCATAGTGCTCCCCACGGTGAATTTGCCGAGCTGCGGGTATCTTCCCAGGGCTTGGGCAGTGGTGGGTCAATAATCACTTCACCGGAGCCGCGATACTTGTTCCAGGACAGGAATAAGCCATTGATCTTGCCAACAGTTATTCGGAAAGGCGGTTGCATCATGCGCCGCTGCAAGTTTTCCGCAGTGATCGTTGCGCCGCGTCGAGATTTTGGTAAACCATCATCCATAACATTAGTTATGAGAGAGATTGGTTCTCCGACCCGTGCTGTGCGTACCTGGTCGCCAACTACGGTGACTACCGGAGGGACATTGGAGCGTGATTCCGGGCTGCTGGTGCCTGCTCCCAATGATCCGGTTTCAGACGCTATTACCATGTTATCCACCAGGTAATCTTCCTTGAGCGTGGCAAAAGCCTTACGCTCCACGCCGTTTACCCGAAGAGTCCACACCAACTCACGATCACCCCAATCTGCCGGCACCGTAACTTCAAAATTGAAGCGATTACGGCGCGGCAAGAAATGAGTGGGCTGGCCGCGATCGGCCTCGCCTGGCTCAAAAAAATTATTTTCACCAATTTCTACATCCGGCTCCTCTAACCAGTTTTCATTCATGTATCCGAACATGAAACTGAAAGTGCCATCGGCATTGGGGCGCCAGCCTTCATACGCGGGTTCAACATGCTGACCCCGCTGATAGGTATCGGCAAACAGTGCCGAAGGAGAAACTAATAAATAGACCGCCAGCAGCAGAGCAGAGCGGATGCCTCTGCTGCCAAATCCACTAGTTTGTGCTGTCATACTTGTGCCTAATTGCTCACTGCGACTTCGTTGGGGTCAGCTTCAGCCTCTTCCCCAATCGGTGCAACCAGCGGCGCCAGGCACAGCGGGCAACCAATAACGTGATCATTCGGTCCGAGGTTCAGGACTTGACGTCGCTCTTCCATGGCTTCGAAAAACTGCTCGTCACTCAGGGTTACACGAATACCAAGATCGATAAACATGTTGGTAACAGAGCGGTTGCCAGAACCCTGCCAGTTGCGCGGATCGGGTACGTTCGGGTTGGTTTCAGTATTATTCATATAACCAACGATATGCAGAATGGTGCCTTTAGGCAGCAATGGGGCTGCATGATCCTCGTAAGGGTAGCCGCGCACCCAGTTATGGTCATAGCCTACGCATGACAGTGTTTCTATGGTATAGCCCCAGATCGCTTCCAGGCACATACGCTCGCCAGGTGCGTGCAGATGCGGTTCGAAAGTGACTATTTTGGTGTGCGCGTTAAGCACGGTATAGGCATGCAATTCCTGGTCTTTCTGATTGCCAGTGATGCTGATATCTACGCCATTGCCCAGACCGATAAAGGCGTTCTGGTATTTTGGTTGGTAGTCCTTGTCGTGGAAGCGGAAACCAACTTCCAGGTGGCCAGTAGTATCGCGACCATTGGAATGCAGGTGCACAGAGTCGGACACGATAAAAGAGCCGGCTTTCAACAGGCGGCCGGCGTCTTCGTCGAAGATGTCTGCGTTACGACCGACTTCATGCACTGGCCATGGCAGGGACGGCCCAGGGGCGCGTTCGCCTTTCTCGTCAACCATGGCTGTGCCCCAGATCATGTGGTGGAATATGTAGCGTCCACCCACTGTTCCTCGGCCACTGCCGGCCTGATTATCGATGTCATTCACTTCCACGATTTCAACAGACTTTACGAACCGGTCTTCTGTCAGCCCGGTGGGGATATAGTCAATCTCGCCCCACCAGTCAGGAGTGCCGGCAAGCTTGGTGACATCGTTCATGCGGACGACCAGATCCGGTTCGCCAGCAGTCCACTTGATGCTGTCATCGAATGAGAGCGCAGCAGGCGCATCAGCTGGATCACCTTTCGGTGTGCCGCTGCGAGCCCATGCGGATACCTTTGCGAGCTCTGCTTCAGTCAGTGATGGATCATCTTTATAATCCTGAATTCCGATATCCTTTTCCATGTACCAGGGCGGCATCGCACCAGCACGGTCGCGCAAACCAGTCTTGTATTCAATGAGTCCGGCAAAAGGCGCTACTTCATCGAAAGTCACCAATGGCATCGGACCGGCGCCACCAACCCGGTGACAGTTCTGGCAGCTGCGCTGCAGAATTGGTTCGATATCCTTGTGAAAAGTGACCTCGTCGGATTGGGCACTGCTGATGCTGGGCACGAGCCAAAGGCTTGCCAGCAAGGCATTTCCTAAACCTAAGAATGTCTTTGCGAAAAGATTGCGCATATTGCTACCCCATTAATAGCAGAGAATAAAATAGTCGGCGGTGAAGCCAGACCGAGTTAAATAAACTGGCGAATCGTAGCAGCTTTTACCTCGAATTTGAACGCTCGCTCGGTGTAACTTGCGCACTATGATCAAGGATTTAGCGATTTGAGCTGACTGATTTTGAAATGCCTTACTGGAAACGGAAATTCGCGGCAAATTGCGCAGGGTTTTGCGTCAGCGTTTCGGTCCGCGCAGTAAGGCCCACAGGTTGCTACTGGCCAGCAAGCTCGCGAACAAGATTAATAATGCGAAGCTAAACCATTGAACTGCATAAGATAAATTTTGATTAACATCAGGATTTACAGCTGGCCAGTGACGTACCAGAGTGCCAGCTTGGTCAGCGGTCAGTCGAACTTCGAATGGAAACAACGGTTCGCCGAGGATTTCCGACAACACGTCGATTTCAAGACTGCGAACTCGTAAAGGCCATGTCGAGGGATCGATTTCACTGTCAAAAACCCGGGCGTTGACAGGTGGTACATGAATCTGGGCGGTTACTGTCACCGGTCCGGCAACTGGACGCAGATCCGGGGGCGTGCCCTGAGGCAGAATACCGGTAGTCCATCCGCGATGGACCAGCACCAGTTGACCGTTGCTGGCAAGGCGCAATGGGGTCACGACACCATAGCCAATTTGCGCTGCAAAGAATTCAGCCAGCAGCAGGATTGAGTGGGAGTTATCATATTCGCCACGCAAGGTGACATGGCGGTTTTGCATTTCGGGGTTGGCAGGGTGCAGGTGGCCGACAGGAATCTCTTCCACGGGTGGAGCAGAATCCCGCAACTCCAACTCCAGCGCGCGTTGTGCGTCGACTTTTTCGGCAGCGCGGTCCAACTGCCAGATCCCAAGTCGGGCGAACGCAAACACCGTCATCAAAACGCAGGCAGCCACCAGCCAGTTTATGCGAATGTGAAACCCACCGAGGGCGTGATTGGAGTGTAGCTGCATGCTTGAATCCCTGGAGTATTGCCAATAACCAATCTTGGTTCGCTGGCACTGGGTGACATTAATGTGCTCGATGCAACTCGTGAGTCGACAAGTTGGATGAGCAAGAGGGCCGAGAGCCTAATGCAGAAGCAGGCGTAATTCAACCAGCGGACGTGGCATGCACATCAGCACCATGTGCACCAATGATAGGGCGGGCGATAATAGGTTATCAGACGTCCGCAAATTATAACGGCACACCAGCATGCCAGAGATACAGCCGCAATGAAGCGGGCGCGAGTTGGTGCGGATGCATGCGCGGGTGTGGCCCGGGTGGCAGCCGCAGTGGTTGCGTAAAACAGCAGCATGTTTATTCCAGCCAGTAGCATGAACAAGAATTTGCTCTGCACTGCAGGGTTATACAAGTACTGATCAGGCGCAGAGCTGAGAAACATGGTGCCAGTTACTACATTTAACAGATAGCCAGCCACTCCGATTGGCACCAGCTTATGCAATTCGATGAGCGGAATGGCCTTGCCCATGCCAAGCATGCGCAGATCGAACACTCCCACTGTGCCAAACAGCAGGCATAGGCCGATAAAATGCAGGGATTCGATCACCGGCCAACCCCAGGTCGAATGCATAAACTGGTAAATGCCTGTGGTTTGCGAAAACTGCAGTAACAATTCGATCATGTCTCTCTCAGAAGAAGCGTGATGCCAGCAAGACACTATTGGTATAAGCCAGAAAGCGGCCAGCCGTAATGGTAATAATCCATAATAAAAATGTTAGGAAGGCGAGTTTGACGATCAGCCGATTGTGTGCGGCTGTTGTGTCTGGATGCGCGAGGAAATTCTGGAAATACCGGCTAATCAGCAATGCCATGGTCAAGGCCAGTAATTTTACATAGAACACTGGATTCGTAAGCGCCTTTGCCGGATAAGCAAGCAAAAGGCCAATACCAGATAGCACAATCAGCCCCACGCACCACCAGTGCAGAGGATAAAACTTGCGCAGCGGGGCAAGCGGTATGGAGGCGGCGAAACCGGTCAGGCGCAAGCTAATGGCGATATTAATGCCAACGACGAAACCCATGGCGAGTGCGTGCAAGGTCAATACACTGAAAAATGCCGGGCCGGATTCCCTCAGCCAGTTACTGAGACCAGTTGCTTCCAGTCTTGCCAGGGTTTCCAGTTTTCAGTTCTCCCATGCTTGCTTGCTGCATCTCGCGGCGATCACGCGATCAGTGGATCGATAAATTGTTCCATGGTCGCGCGCAGTGCAGCATCCGGCAAGCGACCGCGTGCAGCACCCACATTGTCTTCAGCATGATGGGGTTTGGTCGTGCCAGGAATTGGAATTGCGCCACTCGGATGGGACATCACATATTTGAGAAACACCTGCGCCCAACTGCTGGCATCAATATCCGCAGCCCAGTCTGGCAGAGCGCGGTTGCCCACGGCTTCGAACATTTCACCACGACCAAAGGGCAGATTGACCAATACGGCGATGCCCTTATCCTGAGCCAGTGGCAGCAGGCGCTGATCGGCATTGCGATTACCGAGTGCATAATCCACCTGAATAAAATCCAGCGGATAGCGACTCATGATTTGCTCCATTTCTTCATACTGGCGATCACTGGACGAGGTTACGCCGATATAGCGGAAACGACCCTGTTGCTTCCACTCCTGCAAGGTTTGTAGTTGGACTTCGACGCCCACCAGATTATGCACCTGCATCAATTCGAAGCTGTCGCCGCCCAGTAATTCGAATGATTGCTGCATGCGCGCCACGCCGCCGGCAGCGTCCTCGCGGTCAACCTTGGTAGCTACCCACAGATCATCGCGAATGCCTAATTCGCGCATGATATTGCCTATCACTGCTTCGGAATTGCCATAGTTCGGCGAGGTGTCAATCACTTTGCCGCCGAACCGGTGAAACATGGCGAAGGTATCGCGGAATACCGGCATCTCGGCTGAGCCCGCATCGCCTCTATAATTGCGACAACCAATACCGATGCTGGGAATCTGTTGGCCGGAAGAGGGAATGGTCGTCATATGCAAAGGTGTTTGCGCGAGCAGTGGTAAGCTCAGATTGAGTCCGGCAGCCAGTCCGGCGCTGTGGGCAAGCAATTTTCTGCGAGTCAGGGACATGTTAATACTCCAGAGACTGGTAAAGTAGCATTGAGCCGGATAGTGCGTGCTTGGCAGCGTGAGAGTCAATACGCATTGCGCTGAGGCGGTCTAAGGATGCTATGCTAGAATCCGGGAGGCTGAATTGGTAGGCTTTCTAGCCAATTGGCTGCCCTTGAATAACAATAATGACGGAGACTGGCATGAATAATTCCGCAAGATGGTGTTTCTCAAAAGTAGTCCTGGCGGCGGCAATTCTGATAGGCGCGGTAGGCGCTCAAGGCGCCGATAATAGTGCAGTTCCGCGCACCGCTGATGGTAGTCCGGATTTCAATGGGATCTGGCAAGCCCTCGGCACCGCTTACTATGATGTTGAGCCCCATGCAGCAGATTTTGGACCCTTGCCGGTATTAGGCGCCATCGGTGCCATTCCTGCAGGTCTTGGCATAGTAGTTGGGGGTGAAATTCCTTATACGCCAGCAGCGCGCGCCCAACAACAGGCGAACAAGGCAAATTGGCTGGCGGCGGACCCGGTCGTGAAATGCTATATGCCGGGTATTCCCAGAGCCAACTACATGCCGTTTCCATTCCAGATCATCCAGTCACCTGAACACGTGGTAATGGCCTATGAGTTTGCCAGCGCCAGTCGCATCATCTACATGAATCGACCGGATTTTGAGGCGCCGATTCTGAGCTGGATGGGGCATGGTCGTGGCCGCATTGAAGGCGATTCGCTGGTGATTGACGTTACCGATCAGGTGCCGGATACCTGGCTTGATCACGCCGGTAATCATCATACCGATGCGCTGCGCGTAACCGAGCGCTATACCCATATGGGTCCGAATACACTCATGTATGAGGTAACAATGGAAGATCCAAACGTTTATAGCGAACCCTGGACCATGCGCCTGCCCCTGTATCGAAGACTGGATGAAAACATGCAGTTGCTTGAGTTCAAATGCGTCGAATTTGCAGAAGAGCTGATGTACGGCCACTTGCGCAAGGACGCCGACAGTCAATAACCGTCGGTAGATACGCCCCATGACCATACTGACTGATGTGACGACGATTTTCTGGGCACTAATCGTCGTCATGAGCCTGTTGATCCTGTATTTTCACGGCCCCAGTTATTCTGCGCAGACAGTGCGTAGCGCCCCCTCGATTCTCACCAGCTTCGGCATCTTTGGCACATTTCTCGGCATCGCACTGGGTTTGATGAACTTCGATAGCGCCAGTATCGAAGCCAGCGTGCCGCGCATGATTGGTGGGCTCGGCGTCGCTGTCTGGTCATCCATCGTCGGCATACTCGGCGCGCTCAGTATTCGCCTGCGGCACAGCATCCAGCTTGTACAGAATGCAGCGACGGACGCGCAAAAGTCGGTCACGGTGGCAGATCTGAATGCAACTCTCGTCCAACTCAACGCCAATCTTGACCAGTTGCGCAGCGAAAGCAGGGCGGATGCGGCGGCGATGTTGACGGCTAACCAGAACTACCAGAGTTCTATGGTAGAAGCGAACGTAGACGCGCTAACCACCGCACTGGCAAAGGTAATGACTGAGTTCAACAGTCGTATCGAAGTGCAGTACGGGGAAAATTTCAAAAAGTTCAACGAGGCACTCGGTCATTTGCTGGAGTGGCAGCAAACATATTCCAGTCAACTCGAAGCGATGCTGTTAGCGCAGCAAACCAGCCTGCAGGTAATTGATCACGCGAGTCAGTCCTATGCACAGATGATCGCCCATTCCCAGGAATTCAATCGAGTGGCGGCGTCACTCGGAGAATTGTTGAAAGGACTCGAGCAGCAAACCAGTAACCTCGAAGGCTATTTGTCGGGACTGTCTGGTCTGGTTGGAAAGGCATCGGAAGGTTTGCCCGCGCTGGCAGACTATGTCGGTGAACTAACCCACAAGCTGAGCCATAGCATCGAACAGAACAATGCCTCGCTCACTTAAATACTCACGCAAGCGGCGCAGGACATTTGCCGGACGGTGGCTGAGGTGAGCACCAGTCTCGCGGCATCAGTCAATCAGGCGCACAGCGGTCTGGCGGAACACGTGCAGGCGATGACCAACAAGACTGACAAGCAGATGCAAATGCTGGACCGTTCGATGGAGAAGGAGTTGACGCAGGCACTGCAGACCTTTGGCTATCAACTCACTGCCTTGACTGAAAAATTCGTCAATGACTACATGCCGCTCACCGATCGCTTGCGTGACATTCTGCAGTTGGCTGAAGTCCAAACTGGCAAGCGCACACTCGTGACCAAGTAAATTTTTAAGCAGACTGAATCTCTATACTGAGCGGTGAACTCGAAACGGAACAGGATACAGAAGAGCAATGGATCGCGGTAAGCGATCTTATGAGCGGCTTGATGATTTTGTTCCTGCTCATCGCTGTAATGTATCTGGCAATTGTCGAGCGCCAGAACGATGAGATCGAACGGGTGGTAGTGCTGTATGAAGATCTGCGCGAGGAATTGCATGCAGATCTGCTGCAGGAATTCGCCGCCCATCTGCCGCGCTGGGGAGCTGAGCTGGATAAAGATCTGAAATTTCGCTTCACCAACACTGATGTTCTATTTGAAGAAGGCGAGTCGGATCTGAAAGCGGATTTTGCGATTATATTGGACGATTTCTTTCCGCGTTATCTGGCGATTCTCAGCTCAGATGCCTATCGCAGCGAAATTCTGGAAGTGCGCATTGAAGGGCATACGTCGAGTTCCTGGTCGCAGGCACAAGATAGTGACGATGCGTATCTGTTAAACATGGCACTGTCGCAGGAGCGTACGCGTACAACTCTTGGTTACATACTTGAGCTCACGGCGGTGGCGCATGAGAAGGTCTGGTTACGGGAGCGTCTCACTGCCAATGGCCTGTCTTCATCGCAACTGATTTTGAGCAACAGCGGAGACGAAGACGCCCAGCGTTCGCGTCGGGTTGAGTTTGTGGTAATCACTGATGCCGAAACCCGTCTCTCTACCATCCTTCAGGAAATTCGCTAGAGCGACACCATGCGGCTGCCAGACTTCACCACTTTTGCACCCTTTAATTTGCTCCGGCAGCAAATGGGTACGACGCAGCTGGGATATTTTGAGCTGTTCGATCCGGTTTTGCATCTCACCGGGAAGGAGCGATCCGAGCTGGAGCGCAGTGGCGTATTACAAGCGTTAGAAGATATCAAGGTTTTGCCTGATCGCACGCTGGCAGTGAAGAATAGCCGGGTCATCGCCTATAACGCGAACGAAAACAGGTACCGCCAGCAGCGGGAGTATCCGACTTACCATGTGGCGTTTTGTTCCCGATTGGAAGAGTTGCGTTCGGCACAGGCAGGCACGGAATTATTACTGACCAGCAAGGTGGCGGAAGACTACAACCTGGTCAAGATTCGCAGCAGTGGTGAAGTGAGTCTGCAGGCCCATGGCTTGGTAGTATGTAAACATTGCCTGCATACACTGCGTTACAAGGACTTCGACGAATTTCGTAACAGAAGGCGCGGTTATAGCCAGAAAGTCTTGAGCGAATTCAATTTGAAAGAATTCTTTCACCTGTATCAGCAATATCCGCTGAGTTTTGGCCGGCGTCCGCTGCCAACTGAGGCCGAACCAATAGCCTGATTTAGCCTTGTGTCACCACTGCCGTGAGCATTGCCCAGCAGCTGGCAACCCTCGGCAACCCACTGCAACAGTGCGGAAGTGAACGCTACGAGCCTAGATCGCGCTCTGCCAGCAGTGCCGGAGTTACTTCGCTCAACCCGGCAAGCGCCAACACAATCAATAACGCGGTTTGCGGTCCCACATGGGAATTATCCGGGGCAAACCATTCATCTGGAGAGTGGGCGCCGTCACCATTGCCACCGCCGGCGATAGTGATAGCAGGAATGCCCAGTGACATCGGTACATTGGCATCGGTGCTGGAGATATTTAGTTCTTCCAGTTCTATACCGTTGGCATCAAAGGCCAGTGCGGCGACCTGCACTATGGTGCTGCCTGGTGGCGTGCTGCCTGCCGGGCGGTCGCCAATCAAAACGAAGTCGACAGTAATTTCGCCATTGTTCCACCGAGCATTTTCTGCTGCGACTGCTTCCAGTGCGGCCGCCATGGCGCGTTGCTCCAGTTGCGCCAGTTGTTCGACATCATTGGAGCGCATGTCCAGGGCCAGTACGGCATCGGCGGCAATAGAGTTTACAGAGGTGCCGCCACTCACAGTGCCGACAGTAAAGGTTGTCTTTGGCGACGCGGGCGTCTCCAGATCAGCGATCTTGCTAATGGCTCTGCCCATGGCATGAATGGCGCTTGGCAGGCCAAATGCGCCGAACGAATGCCCGCCGGGTCCCTTGAAATGGAACTCGAAGCGGCGACTGCCAGTACCACCGGTGGTAATTCTTGCAAGTCGCACGCCATCGATGGAAATGAAGCCATCAAGCTCGGGATGATCGCGAAATATCGCCTTGATGCCGCGTAAATCGCCGCGGCCTTCCTCGCCAACATTGCCAGCAAAGATAATGTCGCCGCTGGTTTGCAAATTATGCACATTGAGTGCGTCTATTACGGACAGCAGGGCCGTGAGTCCGCGGGTGTCATCGCCAATACCCGGCGCATAGTAGCGGCCACCGCGTAATTCGACAGTGGTATCTACACCTTCCGGGAAAACGGTGTCGAGATGCGCGGCGATTAACAAGGTCGGGCCATTGCCACTGCCAGGGCGCACGCCGATGGCGTTGCCCTCACTGTCGATATAGGCATCAACCAAGCCGCGAGCTCGCATCAGTTCCAGATAATACGCGGCTCTACGCTCTTCCATGAACGGTGGTGCCGGGATCTCGGTAAGTCTGATCTGCTCCCTGATCGCTTCTGGTTCGGAAGTTTGTATGTATTGAAGTGCAGTTTGCACGGATTGGTGCGCGTGCAACTGGCTGAAGGTGTTGGCGATATCTGGTTCCACAGGCACCAGCGTCTGGCTGACTTGTGCCAGCCCAGTCGTGGACAATGACAAGGATAAGGCGAGCATATATTTTTTCATAACAACTCCATTCTCACACATCCACAAACAACGTCTACGGCATCTGAGCCGACCGCGGCATAATCAGCAGCAACAGTGCCAGTTTGCACGGCCCGCAAGCAGACTTCAACAATTCCAAAGTAGCTTCAAGAGGTATGGAACCGACACCAGGTCATTGCGCAGTTACCGACAACAGGCTCTGAAACAGGCGCCGTTTATCCGCTGTTTCCAGATAGGCCGCAGTGACGGTGTCGTTGAATTGATCCCAATTCTCTTCAGTCAGCTGGCCAGCTTCTGCTATGCGCTGTGCCAATAACTGCGTAATGGCTACCCCGAGCGCATCGAGTGCGGGCCTGATTACCAGTTCCAGATCCGGAGTTTCCTGAATTTCCAGTCCCGCCAGCAAGGCAGCGCGATGCCGATACTGAATAATCTTGGCGATATTGATCTGTGCCAGAAAAAAAGCCTCCACCGAGTCTGCTTGCAGACCCGCGGCAGCGGCAGCCAGTTTGGACTCTTGCAATACCACGGCTTCCCGCGGCAGATCCTCAACTGGCAGTTCGTGCAGTGCCTTGTAGGTGGCGACATCCTGCATGTAGGACAGACGGGCATTAATCGCCGCGAATAGTTCCGCAGTGGTATCTGCGTAGAGCGGATTGGCGCAGCCAAATAACCACAGTGCAACTAGCATGCATGGTTTAACTGTCAAACAGAATCGAGATCCATTCATTTTGGTGTGTGTTTGCGCTGCGGTGCGATACCGCGATCAACTATAGAAGCAAGTGAGGACAGTATTAGCAGATAGGCAAACCAGGTAGTAGCTGCTAACAGCAAGCTGTAGGCCCGCGGCACGATTTCAACGGCAGCGACCGCCATCACCACCAGCGGCACGAAGTACAGAATGCCATTCCAGCGACCGATGAAACTCATGCGCAGCTGTTTCTGGCGAAACAGCCAGTAGGAGTCGAGTACGTATTGGCTGAATGCGATAACGATCAATAACGGCAGCAGTACTGGCACAATTTCGCGATAGGCGAGTGCGGCCAGACCACAGGTGACGAACAGGAAATCAGTGGAGTGATCAAACAGCATGCCGCGCGCGGTACTTGTACCTGAGGCGCGGGCCAGCTTGCCATCAAGGATATCGGAAACAATGGCGAGCACGATCAGCAGCAACAACAGCCAGGCGTTGATTGAGCCTGGCATTGCCAGGCCCCAGCTGACCGGGACAATGAGCAGCAAGCGCAGTCCGGTCAGCAAGTTAGCCATCAGGAACCAAACATTTCCCGTTGCGCGCGGCGCAGAAACACCAGTCCGATCGCCGCGTTGAACAGAATAAAGAAGTTGTGCTGTACAAATCCAAAGGCGGCCATTTGCCCTTCGTTCTCTGGAAACAGCAGTACCCAGAACGTAATCGCGGCAGCGCGCATGGGTGTGGGTACGGCGGCGGCAAAGAAGATCACCGGCAAGTAGGGTAACAAGGTGAGCAGCGAGGCTTCTACGCCGAACAGGTTAAGCGCCACCGTGTAGACGACAACAGCTGCCAGCAACGCCGGCGAGCGCAACAGGAAGAAGGCGCCGTAATGCCACGGTTTGGCGAGTTTGAACGCATGCAGTATGCGGCGATCCCGCAAAGTATTGCGGGGCAGGATCGTGCCCTGAAAGTACAGAATCCACACAATGAGGAACACAGCAGCTCCGGCCGCGATGTATGGAATCAGTCCGAAGACCGCAGGCAAAGAATCGCCGCTAAAGATAAAGCCAATAGTCGCCCAGACTAGCAGATAAAACATTTCACAAAACATGATGAACAACATGACGGAGCCAACTTCCCATCCGGGAATCTGGTCGCGTTTGTTCAGGTAATAAGCCATCGCACCTTTGCCGATTTGCTCATTAAAAATGGAGATAATGTAGGCGCTCGCGCGTATTGGCAGAATGTCGCGATACCGGATATCGGCAACGAACCAACCCAGTGCTTTCGTCACCACCAGCGTGTCGATGGTGAAATAAAACAGGGAATAGCCCACCATCAGGATAATCCATGGTATCCAGTTCACCGACGCGAATACTTGAGTCATGTACGCGACCAAGGTCATGCCTTCGCGCATAGCGGCGCCATTGAGCCGATAGTATAGGTAGGCAAAACAGATTGCGGTGAGAATCAGGAACAGTACGCGCCCGATTGCATTGGGTTTCTTGCGCGCTGGGGGCGCGTCCATAGTTTGTTCTTCAGTCATGTTATTTGGATTTCCCGGCAATCTTGGCCAGTGTGTCGGCAAGTGGGGTGAGTGAAATATTCAGGGCGACATCAGCGTTCTGTGTCACCACCTCATCGGCTGTGATGACATCCAAAACAGTGGGAGTAATGCCGCCACCCTTCAGGCGACTCGATATGGCAGCGCCAAGTCTTGCGACCCAGATCGGGATCGAGCCAATCTCGACGCGCTTGCCCATGAGTGCGGCGGTCTTGAGAATCAGGTTGCGGTAACTGATAGCCTCTGGCCCCACGAGTTCGTAAGTGCTGGAAGAGCTCGCGCTCATTTCGCAACAGCGCAGGATCGCCACATTCAGGTCGTCAATGTCGAGCGGGCGCATGGAGTAATTGCCTCCGCCTAACACTTTAGTTTTGGTTTTGGAGGCGGCGCCTAACAATGAGCTGGCGCCGGCAGTGCCCGGTCCTAAAAGTATGGGAGTGCGAATGATGCTGCTGCCTATACGGGCGGCTGCAACGAGTTCTTCGGCGGCGCCTTTGGAGCGGAAATAGGCGTTCGTGCTGGCTGGATTCGCACCGACTACACTGATGAAGACCAGTTGTTTGGCTCCAATCAGTTCGGCAGCCGCTGCCACGCAACGGGTCGCTTCAACATTGGCGTGCGCGTAGGTCGTGTGCCTGGACTCGATCAGGATGCCCGCAAGATGCACGATACAGTCAGCTCCTTGCAATGCAGTGGCGAGATTTGCCGCTGAATCGTAAGAAATGACGCGTCGTTCAATTCGATTGGAAGTGGGCAGTGTCGACAACGCGGCCTGAGAGCGGGCACCGGCGATTACAGTATGTTCGGTGTGGGCGACGATGTGTGCCAGCAGATTTTGTCCAACGCTGCTGTTGGCGCCAGTGACTGCAATTCTCATGTTGATGTTCGGTTCCTGTTGTTCAATATAGCGGTCAGGCGCTGGTCCTAGTGATGTCAAAAAATTAGTGATAGCGCATTTGTATGCGGATGCATGAACGTATTTCGCAGTCTGTAATCTGGTGGTTAATTTGGTGGTTGTCTAGCCGGCGTATGCCAGATTCTCCAGACGCTTGCTACGCTGAGTCTTGCTGGCGCGCGTATTTTCGATCGCAGTGAGTGCCGCTGCAGCCATCGCAGTGGTGAACCGCTCCGGGCTGGCGTCAGTATACAGGGTTGTACGCATTCTTGGTATCCGCTGCAGGTGACGAATAGTGGCTTCAATTTGTTGCGGATGCCACTCCTGCCCATGTTCGGCGCCCGCCGCACGAGTGATGCTTTCATTCATCAGGGTGCCGCCCACGTCGTTGGCGCCTGCTTGTAAACAAACACTGACACCATCCTGTCCCAGCTTGACCCAGCTCGCCTGGATATTGTCGATTAGGCCGTGAAAGACCAGTCGCGCGACAGAGTGCATGAGAATGGATTCCCGGAAACTTGGGCCCATGCGCGAACGGCCTTTCAAATACATCGGTGCTTCCATGGCGACATAGGGCAGCGGTACGAACTCGGTAAAGCCACCAGTGCGTTGCTGCAGATTGCGAATTGCCAATAGATGCGCCGCCCAGTGCCGGGGTCGATCTACGTGGCCATACATAATAGTTGCGGTCGTTCTGAAGCCGATGCCATGAGCGGTTTCCATGACTTCGAGCCATTGCGCGGTGGTTAACTTGTCAGGACAGATTAGCTGGCGAACTTCGTCATGCAGGATTTCAGCGGCGGTGCCGGGCAGGGTGTTCAATCCGGCCTGCTGCAATCGCTGCAGAAACTCCTGCAGGCTTACACCCAGCGTCTGTGCGCCTTGCCATACTTCCAATGGTGAGAAGGCGTGGATATGCATTCCCGGTACGGCAGTGCGTACTGTTGCCAGGATATCAAGATAGGTCTGGCCGGTATAATCAGGATGTATGCCCCCCTGCATGCACACTTCAGTTGCTCCGCGCAGCCAGGCTTCCTGACAACGTCGTGCGATTTCTTCAGCACTTATGTCATAGGGTTCGCCGCGCAGGTTTTCACTGTGCTTGCCCTTGGAGAATGCGCAGAACTGGCATTTGAAATAACACACGTTCGTGTAATTGATGTTGCGATTTACCACATAGCTGACCACGTCGCCATTGGTTGCCGCGCGCAGCCGGTTGGCGGTTTGGGTAATTAAACTGAAATCTGGTCCACGCGCACTGAATAGTTGTGCGATTTCGGCGGCGCTGACTTCCCGACGACTTACGCATTTCTCGATAATTTCAATAATATGCTGTGATGCATTGGCTGCAGCAGATGGTTCCAGCACAAGACCGCGTTCCAATTGCGGGATTGGTTCCAGGCCACCTGGATTCCAGGTGTCACGCTTTGCGAAGCCATCAGCATCGGATAACTTCATTACGCTGGGATGCAATTCCGGCGCGATCCATTTGCGTGCATCTTGTAGAAACTCGGGATACACAGTGAGACGCTGATCGAGGAATTTGCCCGCTGCCGCCGTTTCCCGTGCGAGCTGGTCCAGATGTGGCCATGGCGCTTCTGGATTGACGTGATCCGGTGTTAAAGGAGACACACCGCCCCAGTCATTAATGCCTGCGTCTACCAATTGTGGTAACACGCCAGGGCTCAGGTTTGGTGGCGCCTGAATGTTCATCTCGCCACCAAAAATCAGTCGCGCCACGGCTATGGTCCACAGTAATTCATTCAAATCAGGTTCTGGTGCCTGCGCCATTTTGGTATTGGCCTTGGCGCGAAAATTCTGCACGATAATTTCCTGCAGGTGCCGGTATTGCAAATGCAACTCGCGCAGTGCCAACAGGGATTCGATGCGTTCCAGTCGGGTTTCACCGATGCCTATCAACAAACCAGAGGTAAACGGCACGTTGGCCTGACCGGCGAGTTCGATGGTGGCGAGTCGTACTGCCGGGTCTTTGTCCGGGGAGCCGTAGTGTGGCTGGCCTTTTTCGCACAGTCGTGTCGAAGCAGATTCCAGCATGATGCCCATAGATGCGCTGACTTTGCGCAACTGGCTGATTTCGGCGGCAGTCATGTTGCCGGCATTGATGTGGGGCAACAATCCGGTTTCACGCAATACCCGTCCTGCAACTGCGAGTACATACTCAAGGGTGGTCGCGTAACCGAGTTCGGCCAGCGCATCCCGTGCCGCCTTATAACGCAGCTCAGGTTTTTCACCGAGGGTAAATAGAGCTTCCTGACATCCGGCCTTGGCACCCGCGTGGCATAGCTCAAGCACCTGCTCGATGCTCATATAGGCTTGCTCGATACGTTTTAGGGTGCGCGCAAAAGTGCAGTAGTGACAGACATCCCGGCACAAGTGCGTGAGGGGGATGAAGACCTTGCGGGAGTAGGTGATGACCTGGCCATGGTGTGCATCCCGTAACTTGCGGGCACGTGCGGCTAACACGGCAGTATCGTCTATCGCAGCCAGTGCGAGAGCGTCTGCAGTGCTCAGGAAATCAACGCTTGTTGTCTGCAGGACCAATGAGATTCTCCGTCAAAATTGCCTAACCACTCAGGCGGTATAGGTTACCAGTATCAGTGCCAAAAGCGGAGTAAAACTATACACTTCGACTTCAAAGCAGCGGTTTTGCACCGCTTCAATGCAACTCAAGTACAGGAATCAGCTTCATGAAAATGCCACTCAAGCGAGCAAAAAATTATTGGCAGACGCTATTATGCGTGCTCGCATTCGGAGGGGCGATTTGGAGTAGCCATGGCCAGAGTCCTGCGTCTGACTCTTTGCTGTTTGAGAATGTGCGTGTGATAGTCGGCGATGGCAACGTACTCGATAGCGCTTCAGTGTTGATCAGCGGCGGCACGATCGTAGCTGTTGGTGCCATTGACCCAGCCGAGTTACCAGCGGCTACAGCGCGCATCGATCTAGCCGGTAAAACTCTGATGCCAGCGCTCATTGATGCGCACGCGCATCTGGGTTATGAGGCGTTCAGCAGTTGGGGGGCGACCAATTACTCAGTAGCCAACTTGCTCGATCATCTTGAGCGTTATGCCTATTATGGCTTCGGCGCAGTCTTCTCGGCGGGCAGTGATCCGGATCTGTTGGCATTACAACTGCAACAATCACAGGTGCAAGCTCAGGCGGGTGCTGCACGCTTTCTCTTCGCCGCAGGCATGGCTCCGCCCGCACAAGGGCCTAACAATCAATTTCTGGCAGAAGCGCTTGCAGTTGAACGACAGACTGGCAATACCATCTTGCGCGGATTGGCGACGCCGGAGCAGTCGCGGCTTGCGGTACAGGCTGTAGCGCAATTGCAGATTCCATTTATTAAACTCTGGGTAGATGATCGCGGCGGGTCACAGACAAAACTACAACCTGAGATTTACAGGGCTGTGATAGCCGAGGCAACACAGCTCGGGATAGACGTAGTTGTACATCAGCAATTCGCCGAGGACATGCCTGACCTGATTGCGGCGGGAACGCGCGGCTTCCTGCATGGCAGGTTGGAAAGCGGTTTTACCACCGGGATCGCGCAAGCTGCCGGGCAAAATAATGTGTTCATAGTGCCGAACCTTGGATTGGCGGAATTGCGGCGCGAAGCAATCGGCGCCGATGCGTTTCTTGCGCAAACCCTGCCTCCGGGTGTGGCGCAGCGCATGGCGGTTACGGCGCAGCGACAAATGGTACCGGAGCGTAACCCTGAGCTGGAACAAACCCTGCGCGCCAGCTTCGCCGAATTAATGGCGGCGAATGTGGATATTGTGCTGGGGACCGATGCTGGCGCTGTTCCGGATCACCCATTTGGTTATACCGGGCATCGTGAATTGGAGATTTTTGTGCGTCACGGTATGAGTCCGCTGCAGGCGCTCAGTGCTGGTACCAGCGTCGCGGCGCGGGTGCTTGGACTGGAGAATTCAGGGCAGGTGCTGGCAGGTTATAGAGCGGACTTGCTCATACTCGATGCCAATCCGCTCGATGACATCCGCAATACTCGCAGTATTTACCAGGTGTATCTGGGGGGCGAACTGGTGGACCGGGCAGCGCTGGCAACGCGATTCGCTGGCGCTGCAATCAACAATTGAGCAACTGGACGCACTCGTTGCTGCCAGCATCAAGTTGACATATTCACACTGCTGGCGTTCGCTTCAATGCTTACAATAGATGAAAAACGAAGCCGTCATCCAGCGCATCGTCTTTTTGTTCATTTATTTGCGCATGCAAGGCATTGCGCTTGGCAGAGAGCCAGAACTCACAATCTTCATCTGGATCCTTGCCTGCCGCGCTCAGGCGCGCTTCTTCGGCATTGCGGAAATCACAAAACTCATTGTAGGCATTGATTTCTGCTTTCAGCTCTTTAAAGACAATTTCCGCAAATATCGCATCATCCAGAAAGCCAATGCCAGGTATGTGATCGGGAATCAAATCAATCGGGTCGGCGAAATAGGACATGGCACTCATGATTCGCTCACGGTCATCATCGCCAAGTTGCCATTCGCCGTCGTTCGTCATTTCCAGCAGAATTTTTAGCTGCAGCAGGCGTTCCGCGACGAAATCGGGCAAGTCCATATTCATGGCAACATCAACTATCTTGTAAGCAGCCTTCTCAATCTCGGCTCTGCCCTGATTATTCGCGGTAGACGAGCGCGACTTGCCTTGCGTAAAACCACCGTGGGGCAAACTCGTTGCCGTCGATCTGCAATCGGCAACAATCCTCTGGGAAGTGCCACTTGGCAGCATCCGCGATATGGCGCCAGGGCGGGTACCCAATTTCAACTGGGGCGTACCCGGCATGGGTGGCCCCATGGTCACTGCCTCCGGACTCATCGTGATCGGCGCCGCCGCCGAAGAAGTGCTCATAATCTTCGATAGCCAGACTGGTGAAGAACTCTGGAAATACGATATGCCGGCAGCGCCATTGGCAACGCCAATGAGCTATACCCTCGACGGCGAACAGTACATCGCCATAGTGGCCGGCGGCCACGATGGCCTGAGTCTGCCCCGTGGTGACTACCTGGTGAGCTTTAGATTACAAACAGCGAAAACGAATAGATAAGTAACTGCAAAAATAATTTCAGATGATGTTTGAATTCGGCAATGAGGATTAAAATATTTTAACTAATAGCTCGATCCTGATCTTTCCAGAATGGTGCGCGCAGTTCCCGCTTTAGTACTTTGCCGGGGCCAGATTTAGGTAATGGTTCGAGCCTCACATCAATCCCCTTGGGGACTTTGTACCCAGCAATATTTTTCCGGCAAAACTCAATAAGGGCATCGCTATCAATAGCCTGATCCGCGCGCGGCACGACCACCGCCCATACTGCCTCACCCCATTTCACATCCGGCACACCAAACACGGCCGCCTCCAGCACAGCCGGGAATTTGTACAAAACTTCCTCCACCTCGGTGCAGTACACGTTCTCGCCGCCAGTGACGATCATGTCCTTGCTGCGGTCAACCAGAAACACGAAGCCATCGGCATCCATGTAACCGAGGTCACCGGTCCAGTAAGCGCCATCCTTGAGCACGGCGGCGGTTTGCTCGGCTTTATTCCAATAACCGCGCATTACGTTCGGACCACGCACCACCACTTCGCCAATTTCTCCGCGATCGACTTCGGCGCCGTCAGTATTGCAGATATTTATCGTGCAACCGGTAATCGGTCTGCCGCAAGAACGCGCGCGCGGAGAGTCGATCAGGCCTTGTTCATTCAGGAGTACGGTGCACAGCGGCGATAATTCAGTCGCCCCGTATACTTCAACCAGTTCTGCAGAAGGAAACGCGCTATGGGTGCGGCGCAGGATTTCAGTAGCGATCGGTGATCCACCATGGGCGATCATGCGCAGGCTGTCAGTGCGGCGCGGTCTGGCGTGTTGTTCTTCGGCGATGGCAGACAGCATCGTCGGCACACCAAGAGTCTCTGTTATAGCATGACGTTCGATCAGATCCAGGGCGACAGCGGGATCGAAAGCTGCCAGGGTGACTTGTGTGCCAAGCGTCCATACGTTTGCCAGTACGCCGTTGGAGCCAGCCGCATGAAACAGGGGTGCCATTACCAGCATGACATCGTCGCTGCGCTGCGGTACTGCCGCGAGATAATGAAAGGTATTAGCTATCAGATTGCGATGGCTCAGCATGACACCCTTGGATTTGCCAGTGGTGCCACCGGTGTAAAACAACCCGGCCAGGTCGGTCTCGGCGACGCCAGCGCCCAATTCACACTCATCCGCAGACTGGAGCAGGCCGTCGAATTCGGCGCCGATGCGAAGCACCCGTTCGACGCAGTTCGAGAGCGGACCAGGTTCCCTGTCAGTGATGAGTATCCTCGCTCCGGAATCCTGCAGTGCATATAGCAGTTCCGCCTCTGCATGACGGGTGTTAAGTGGCACCACCACGAAACCTGCAGCTGGGACCCCTATATACGTTGTGAGGTAATAATGGGAATTGGCAGCGAGAATCGCCACCCGGTCTCCGTGCTTGAGTCCCAGTGCAACGAGCGTGCCGGCCAGCAGCCGGCAGTGTTTATGCAGTTGTGCATAGGTGAGGATGGTGTCGCCATCAATGACCGCGACAGAGCCTGCCGCAACCTGCGCGGCAAGCTTGATTGGATCGGCGAAGGTGTGCACGAGTTAAGGCCAGTCCCGGTTGAATTATTCTCGTAACGCGAATGTATAGACGACATTACCTGCTGCAACCGTCACATACTGTTTATCGTCGACCGCGAACGTCATTGGCGCCGCGTGTACGCGGGCGCCTAGAGACTTATGCCAGAGTTCCTCGCCAGTGCTCGCATCCAGCGCGAAGAAGAAGCCATCGGCGCTGCCAGTAAACACCAGGCCACCTGCGGTAGTTGTTATGCCGGCGGAGGAGCGCGGCTGAATCGGGAATTCCCATACGATATCGGCAGTAACCGGATCGATAGCGCGAATCGAGCTGTGAAACGCATCCATAGGTTGCGTGTAGCGTCCGCCACCGCCGGTGTAGCGTGCGCCTACTTCAAATTCTTCGTCGCGCTTGAAAAATTCCTGCTCACCGTCGAATGCGGTTACATAAAAATAGCCAGTATCCTGGCTATAGCCCGGTGAATACCAGTTGGTACCGCCGACGATGGGAGGGGATACGAGGATGCCTTCGTAGGTCGGCTCCATACCAGGGACGCGAATTGGTCTGCCGTTCACGTCCAGGCCCTCCGCCCAGGTTTGTGTGGCGTAGGGTTTGCCAACCAGAAACTTGCCGGTTTCCCGATCCAGGGTGTAGTAGAACCCATTGCGATTCGCCCACATCATTACCTTGCGCTCGCTGCCTTCATAGGTAATGTCCGCGAGAATCGGAATCTGGATCGCGTCGTAATCGTGTACATCGTGCGGTGTAAACTGGAAGTGCCAGGCCAGTTTGCCGGTGTCACCATCCAGTGCCATCACAGAATCGGAATAGAGGTTGTCGCCGAGACGTACATCTCCATTCCAGTCCGGACCGGGATTGCCAGTGCCCCAATAGACCAGATTCAGCTCCGGATCATATGAGCCGGTAATCCAGGTGGCAGCACCACCGGTTTTCCAGGAATCGCCCGACCAGGTTTCATTGCCAGGTTCGCCCGGGCCGGGAATGGTGTAAGTGCGCCACACCAGATCGCCAGTGGCGGGATCATAGGCGTCAATAAAACCGCGAATGCCGAATTCACCACCGGCGATGCCGGTGACGACAAGATCTTTTACGATTAATGGCGCCTCAGTCTTGCTGTAGCCTTGCTTGTAATCAGCAACTTCCTTGTTCCACAGCAGATTGCCAGTGCGTGCATCCAGTGCCACCAGGTGGGCATCCAGTGTACTCATGAACAGGGTTTCGCCAAGAATGGCCACACCACGATTGTTACGACCGCAGCAGATGCGCAGGTCATCAGGTAGTACATGGTCATAGCGCCAGTAGATACCACCGGTGCGTGCATCCACTGCAACCACGTTACTTGGTGCCTCGGTGATAAACATGATGCCATCCACCACGAGCGGAACTGTCTCGGCGCGATCGATCACTGGAATCTGGTATGCCCATTGCAATTCCAGTTCACTGACATTGTCCTTGTTAACCTGATTCAGTTTGCTGTAACGCTGGCTGTCGAGGGTGCCGGAATACATGAGCCAGTTATCCGGTTCATCACTGGCGTTAACCAGTCGCTCCCAGGTGACCGGCGAGAAGGCCGGCGTGATTACGGTTTGAAACGGCTCTTCCTGTGCCATCAGCTGGTTGCCAGCAAGCTGGGTTAGAGAGCTAACAGCTATAAAACCAAGAGCTAATACTTTATGAGTTACTACTTTATGAGTTACTACTTTATGAGTTACTACTTTATGAGTTACTACAGTGTTCGTTGAACGTCGCATTGTTAAATCTCCTTGCGCAGCGAGAACAGATAGGCAACAAGGTCGTCTACTTCGCTGTCGGTAAGTGTCTGGGCAAAACTGGGCATGGTGGAGTCGGTGACTCTTTCGTACGTCTCGATCTGGTTGGTAGCGTATGACCAGAGATTCTCATCGGTATCCATGATGCGCACCGAGAAACTGCTTTCATTCATGCGGAAACCTTCGCGCACGGTGCCATCACGCCCGGTGATACGCAGACGCCACCAGCGTGGTTCCACATCCTTGGTCGGAGTAATCAAGTCGCTTACCAGTTCTTCCGGGTCGCGGCGATCACCAACGAAGCTCAGGTCCGAGCCGAGGCGGCCACCTTTGCCACTGATCATATGACAACTGTCACAATCGCCCTTGCCGGTAAACAGTTCCATTCCCGCGACGGCATTGCCGGGTAGCTGGATATTGGCTGGGTCGGCGCTGAGTGAATTGATATAGGCAACGAGTTGCCAAATCTGAGTATCAGGGAGAGTGGCCGAAACGGGCAACATAGCGGTGCCAGCAATGCCATTGCGCAGAATATCGAAGATACCAACGTCGGTACTGGCACGATTGAGGCGACCGGTGAGATCTGGCGCTCCGGTTTCATCGTTGCCGGTGGCATCGAAGCCATGACAGCGCGAGCATTGCCGTTCGAAATAACTGCGGCCCTGGGTTACGTCCAATTCGGTGTTGTAGAGATTACCCCCGTCTTCGGCGTTGGCTGGTGTTCCGATAAGGGTGCCAATAATGGTGCCGCTAAGGAAACCAAAGGGAATCTCGGAAAAACTGCCAGAGAGGACTACTGCAAGTGTTGCTGAGGCCAGGAGCCACTTCCACCTGGTCGTCGAGTTAAGGCCCATACTGACTCCTTTTGTTATTCTTCTGCTGTAGCTGCTAGTAGCTATTGCCGGCTGCCACAGTGAGTGTGCTGAAGCTGTTTTTGTTGCTGGACGTGCGGGGTTAGTTTAACACCAGATGAGCAGGGCGCAATGGCAGTAGACGCGTGAGTCTGCTTATCGCTTGCGGCCATGCTTGGCTCCGTGTCAGTCTAAACTATGGCCATACCCATGCTGCGCAGCAGCGAAGTTCAAGAGTTCTATAGCCCTGCTTGGATATTGGAGCAATCGATGTCAGTAATAACCACTTTGCGCACTAATTTACGGCGGCGTCCCCTCTGGATGAATGGATTGATGCTGTTCTGCATGTTTATGGCAGTGCTGTATGTGCCCTGGGATTTTTTCTTCAAGCCGGTGGCTGCCGACGAGGAAGTGTGGTTTGGCATACTGCTGACTGGCTGGTGGGCAAAGCTCACCGAACCCTTGCACTGGGCTATATATGCGGCAGGTGCCTGGGGGTTCTGGCAGATGAAATCCCGGATGCACCCCTGGGCACTGGTCTATACCGCGCAAATCGCGATCGGCATGTTCGTGTGGAGTCTCACAGATGAGAGAGGTACTGGCACCATTGCTGCCAGTGCAGCAGCGCTGCCATTTATTGTGTTGTGTGTATTTCTGTGGCGGGAAAAGAGCCGGTTTAGCGGCACTCAAGGGCAGGGCGAGGAGGTCAATTCATGAATACTCAATTGCAACGCTGCATCGCATTCAAGGCGCTGCATACCAACAAGGCAGGCTGGATTATTCCCAATCCCTGGGACGTGGGTTCCGCCAAAGTATTGGAAGGACTCGGCTTCAAGGCGCTGGCTACCACCAGTGGTGGCTATGCGTTTACTCTGGGCAAGGCCGATGGTGCGGTCACCCTGGAAGAGATGTTGCAGCATTGTGCTGCGCTGGTGGCTGGCACGCAATTGCCCATCAACGCCGATTTCGAAAATGGCTATGCTGAAGATATCAATGAGATGGTAGCGAATATTACCCGGCTGGCTGCTACCGGGGTGTCTGGCATCTCGATCGAGGATTTCAGTCGCGAGCAGCGCTCGATCTATTCCTTGTCCGAGTCTGTGGAACGCGTGCAGGCCGCGGTCGAGGCAATTGCCGCCACCGGCATGCCAATTCTGTTGACTGCCCGCGCGGAGAGCTTGCTGCGTGGTTTCGATGATCTGGATGACATCATAGAACGATTGCAAGCCTATGCAGCGGTTGGCGCCGATGTACTGTATGCGCCTGCCATTCGTTCGCTGGATGCACTAAAAACCGTAACGAGTGCGTTGGATCGTCCATTCAATGTATTGGCACCTTTCATTCCCGGCGCCACGGTGCCGCAACTGGCAGCAGCGGGTGGTACCCGCATCAGTGTGGGTGGGGCCCTGACTTATGCATCGGTGGCGCCACTGTTACAGGCCGGCAAGGAGATGCTGGAACACGGCAGCTTCGATTGGGTGGCTAAAGTGGCGAATAGCGCTGAAGTTAAGTCGTTATTGAAATTGTGATCTGCCGGGCGTGCGGCATGCTGCCATGCCCGCCAACACCTAACTATTGTCAGTTGGCCCTGGCTTGTCTTCGGCTTTCTTGACGCGGATGCGACTGCCAGCCACTTCCTTGTTGTTAAGTGACTTCATCGCGGCTTTGGCGTCACCCGCTTTGGGCATTTCTACGAAACCAAAACCTTTGGATGCGCCGGTGCTGCTGTCCATAACCAGATTGCAGGATTGAATCGCGCCAAATGGAGCGAACAGAGCGTGGAGCTGCGCTTCGGTAGTGTCCCGCGACAAATTTCGAATCAGTAATTTCATGGTGTACGCCTCAAGCGTGTACTACTTCAATTGCGTGCCACGCTATCACAGTGCAGACTGTGATGGAGTGAATAGATATATGCCGTAACGCGCTCGCCCGTGGCAACAGTTACTTCGGTGGCGATGCGCTCGTAGGCTTCACCTTCAAATGCGTCCAGCTGCGGCCAGAGACTGTGCAAGGTCGCAGAGGTGAGGACCATGCCTGCTATGGGCGCACCACTTGCATGCAGCACCAGTGCCGGAAAACCCACGCTATGGCCCCAGCCATTGGCATCAATAAACCCGGTCACGGTTGCTGGCTGCCAGTTGTCACCAGCGGCAGCCAGGAGGTGGGCATATTGCCCGCCTGGCATCAGGCTGCCATAGGTGAACAGGCGCTCTACCATGATCGAGACTAGTTTTCAGTTGGCAGGAACGAATAGTTCTCCGCGTATTCCAGCATCTGTGCCATGAAGTCAGCCGGCTGTTCCACACGTACATTGCTGACGACGCCATTGACCTCATCCGCCACGATACGCGGATTGATAAAACCGGAATACGGCGCCGCATCCAGCAGGGCATAACGCTGCAGTACTTCTGCGTGCAGTTCCCGATCAACCTGCGTACCGTAATTCTCAACGAGTGCGCGCGCCGCCTCGAAATCACCTTCCGAGGTGATGCGCTGAATTTCCTGTAGCAAGCGACCAAAGATTACCCGCAGCTGCTCGTAGTCATTAATGACGAAATAGGTCTTGCCGTCCCGTTGCACACGTTCAATCACATTCTCAGCCAGGCCTTGTTCATAGGACCACAGTGCAACCAGTTGGCGGTTGCGCATATGTGCTTCTTCCACCAATTCACCTGGTTGCAGGCGATACAGTTGGGTCATGGCGCCGTTGCGAATATAGCCGTCGTATTCGGAAATGCCGACATCCAGCGAATCCATCACGCCAATCTCGATCAGCATCGGGTCCATCACGTAGTACAGAGCGACCAGATCAGCACGCGCTTCCTCCAGTGTGCTCGCGTATTGGCGCAGGGTTTCGCGCGGCGTGCCGACACCGGGATTGATGCGGCCGGAGGCATGACCAATGACCTCATGCATGTCGGTGTGCAGGTCGCCAGCTTGCTCGGCGTGCGCACGCGAGCGAATAACTTCGGCTTCGGTGTAAGCAAATTCAGCCAATGCCTGACCCGGTGAAGAGTTATAGGCGCCGACGATATTGGACAGGCTCACTGATTTCGAGCCGTGATCGGCGCGAATCCAGTTCGCATTCGGCAGGTTGATACCGATAGGCGTAGCCGGAGACGCATCGCCTGATTCCATCACCACAGTGATAACTTTGCCGTTGATGCCAACTACATTGGGTTTTTTGTGCTCAGCCAGAATCGGAGAGTTGTCTTCAAACCATTGTGCACGTTCGCCGATCGCGCCAATGCGCAAGGTAGCTACGTCGTCTCGAAATGAAACCACTGATTCAAACGATCCGCGCAGGCCCAACGGATCGTTGTAGGTTTCGATGAAGCCATTGATCACATCAACAGCGGATTCAACATCTTGCACCCAGGCGATGTTATAGGCGTCGAAGTCGGCGAGATCGCCGCTGCGATAATAGGCGACCAACAGTTCCAGTGCGGTCTTCTGTTTGTCATTCTCGGCAACTGTAATCGCACGCTCTAACCAATACACAATCTGCTCGATTGCGGCCGTATACATGCCCCCGACTTTCCATACTTGTTCAGTGATGACGCCGTCTACTTTCAGGAGTTTGGAATTGAGACCATGGGAAGGAGGGGTGGGGTTATCGCGATCCACTTTCGCGGCGTAAAAATCCAGCACTTCCTGTTCGGTAACGCCTTCATAGAAGTTCACCGCGGAGGTGACCACTTTGTCGACGCCATCGGCTGTGTTCACTTTCTTCGGCGCCACCGTTGGATCGAACAATATGGGCGACAATTCTGCAATCAATTGCGCCACGTCCTGGCCTTCGCGTGTCGGGAAACTGGCAGTGGCAGCGCTGGCATTCACCAGTGTGGTGAAGTAGGTCTGGTCGAAACCGGGCACATGCTTGAGGTAGGAGTAGTGATGATGAATGCCATTGGAGAACCACACTTGCTTCGCGTAAACGATGAGTTGTTCGAATTCAGCAGTGTTGCGATCACCGGGATAGTGCTTGATGATTTCTTCAAGCGTGCGGCGTACGCGCAAATTATGTTTGTAGTTCTGGTCATACATGATGTCGCGACCAGACAGTGCTGCCTGTGACAGGTAATAGAGCAACTCTTGTTGCTGGGCAGTTAGCGCGTCAAAGCCTGGCACCTGATAACGCAGGATGCGTTTGTCAGCGAAGCGATCCGCGTCGTATACAAATTCGGCAACCGGTGTCGCCGCTGCAGCGCTCTCTGCAACTGCGTCGGCATTGCCGAGAGGTGTGGCATTGGCTACAGTTTCTACAGCAGGGTTGGAAGCCGGCTCACTACAGGCGGCAAACAAGCCGAGACAAAACATAACAGCGAAGATAGGAAAGGAGTTGCGCGGGAAAAGCTTACTGATGGTTTTCATGAAATTCTCTGTGCATATATTTAAGTAATAGTTGCTCGAAACCAGCACTGGCGTGCTGCCTCAATGTGCGGAAAATGACTGGTGTCAGTCAGTGCGGCGTTCACCGGTTCGGCGTTGCTTGGCGCGGCGATCTTTGCCTTGCCAAGTGGTTGAGGTCTGTTTGGCGCGCCTTTCCTCGCGTCTTCTGCCTTCACCGCGACGTTCTTTAGTAGTCATTGTGTATTCCAGGGTGTTAGCACGCAGTCTGGTACATTATGTCTTAAGCCGGTGCAGTTGCTGATAAAGTGGCGCTTTTAGTCTGGTCCAATTTAACCGGGCCGGAACACTTGGGGCGTATCTTAATCAATTTTGCAGCCAGTAAACAGCCCTCTAATACACTGATTTAAAAGATAATATCCCTTGTATCTGAAAACCCCTTAATTCCTGCCTGGAATGAACAGCAAGGCCAAGCAGTTACTACTACGCTCTATCTCGAGCCGGTGCATCGCGCTAGAATCACGCCAGTTTACGCGTAACGCACCCCTGTTTCCCTAACCCTGAGGTTTACCATGTCCGTATCGATGTACTCTTGTTCCGTGCCGGTATTTGTTCGCTCACTCAACAATTTGTCAGCCATCCTTGAAAAAGCAGCGCGTTATGTGACTGACTCGCAACTGGATGAGACAGTGCTGGTAACGGCGCGCTTGTATCCAAACATGTTTGCGCTGGCGCGCCAGGTGCGGATCGCCTGTGATGTGGTCAAAGGTGCTGGTGCGCGTCTCTCGGGAGTTGAGGCGCCAAAATACGAAGACAAGGAAACGACGTTTGACCAGTTGCAAACACGCATAAAAAATACCATTACGTATTTACAATCGCTGCCGGAAGGCAAGATCAATGGCACCGAAGAAAAACTGATCGTGATGCAAGCCGGGCCCAATGAATACAAATTCAAAGGCTCCGACTATCTGAACAACTGGGCTCTGCCAAATCTGTATTTCCACGTGACCACGACTTACAACATTCTGCGTCACAACGGTCTGGCTATTGGCAAGATGGATTTCCTCGGCCCGCAATAAGCGGCAGGACAGGGCGCCGACATGTTTCGGTGCCCTGCATTCCTATGACAGTGATGTCCTGCGTAAGGGGTGGCGAAGCTTAGGCGGAAACTGAATTGCGCCTCTGGATAAAATTCGCGAATATATCACCAAGATCGATGGGGTATTCGTTTTCATCCAGCACGCGCTTGATGGTACGTTCCGCCGAGTCGTTGACGTGCGCCGCGGTATCGACGATCAGTGGTGCCCGGTAGTGTTTCTCTTCATCCAGCACCATGGTTACCCGTGGATGCAGGCGACTGTTCTTGTTGGAATCGATGACGACCGCAGCTTCACCGCTGCGTAATTCGACGAGTGATCCAATTGGATAAATGCCCAGGCACTCAATGAATTTCTCCACCAGATTCGGCTCAAATTGTGTGCTGCGACAGCTAAACAGAATTTTTATCGCTTCAGTTGCCGGACGTGATTTGTCATAACAACGGTTCGTGGTAATCGCGTCGTAGGTATCAACAATCGAAATGATGCGCGTGTAAGCGTGCAGTGAGCCGGCTTTGATGCCGCGGGGATAGCCATTACCATCCGCGCGCTCGTGGTGTCCGAATGCCGCTTCAACGACGACCTTCGGCATATTGGGATCTTTCGCAAGAATTTCCTTACCGGCGCGGCAGTGATCTTTGATAATGCTGAATTCGGCTTCAGTGAGACTCGAGGGCTTGTCGAGAATGCTCTGCTCCACCTGCAGCTTGCCGACATCGTGCAACATGCCGCACAAACCGAGTGTCTCTAATTCATCTTCGCTTAAGCCGAGGTGGCGACCAAACGCAATCGCCAGAATGCCGACGTTGAGGCAATGTTCGGCAATGTAGTTGTCCTTGTGACGCAGTTTGCCCAACCACAACATGGCATTGGGATTGGTCATGATGCTCTTCACGCAGGATTTTACCGAGCCCCGGATGCGAGTCACGTTGATGCCTTCGCCTGCAGCCATCTTCTTCAGCGTATGCTCGATTTCCGCCTTGGTTTCAGTGTGTACGTTTTGTGCCTCACGGAATACCTTTTCCATCGGAGCCTTGATAGGTGGAGTATTTATTTTCAGGGGCGCCTGTGCTGCCACTTTTTTTGGTTCAGCGGCAGCAAAGCTCTTTTCCTTGTCCACATAAATATATTTGCACTCAGCCTGCACCGTGGCGATGATTTTTTCGTTGTCCAGTATCAATCCCTGAAACAGGAATGGAGTTTCCAGCCACGGGCGATCCGGATGGGACATGTACATGCCAACTTTTATGTCAATGGCCATCACCTTGACAAATTTCGCAACATTGGGGGGCGTGTAATCAGCCATACTGTTCCTGTAAAACTATTCCTGGAAAAACCGAAGGCGTCAGGCAGGGCCTGTAATTTGCCGCTATCGGTAGTGTACCCATAATTGCGAGTGCAGGAAAAGTAAGCAGTCGCGTTCATGAGAAGTAATACGCAAGGGATTTAGCCGAAGTGCGATACAGGTCACGCTGCTTTCTCCCCGGCCGCCACAGTCTGGTAGATCAGGGTGTTGATGGTCATCGGGCCGACGCCGCCAGGCACTGGGGTGTAAGCATGTACCCGGTTAACCAAAGGCGCCAATTCGACATCGCCCACGCCCCCTGGATGATAGCCAGCATCGATAACCACGGCACCGTCCTTGATCCAGTTGGCCTTGACATATTCGGGGCGGCCCACGGTGGCAACGATAATATCCGCACCCTTGACGATAGCGGGTAAATCCCTGGTCTTGGAATGACAGATAGTTACGGTGGCATCGGCATGCAGCAGCATGGCGGCCATGGGTTTGCCCAGTATCGGGCTGCGTCCGATGACCACTGCCAATTTACCGGAGAGGGGAATGGCGTAAGCCTCAAGCAAGCGCATGATGCCCTTCGGGGTGGCGCTGCCGTAAGCCTCCACGCCCATCGCCATCCTGCCGAACCCGAAACAAGTCACGCCGTCCACATCTTTTTCCACGGCGATAGCGTCGAAGCATCTTCTTTCATCTATATGTGCGGGCACCGGGTGCTGCAAAAGAATGCCGTTCACATTGCGGTTCGCATTCAACTCAGCAATCTTGTGCAGCAACTGCTCGGTGGTGGTGCTTGCCGGAAGTTCAATTTTCAATGAATCCATGCCGATGCGCGCACAGGCATTGCCTTTCATCTTTACATAAGTCGCAGAAGCAGGATCATCACCAACCAGAATAGTGGCGAGTATCGGTGTGGCGCCGTGTCTTGCCTGCTTCAACGCGGCGACGCGCTCTGCCAGTTCTTTTTCCGTCTTCTGGGCGAGGCTCTTGCCGTCCATTACTATCGCGGTCATAAAATTATCGTCCTTAATATATGGGGAATATATGGGGTCAGAGTAAAAATACAGTAGTTTTATGCTGAGACTCTTCCTCGTTTTTTCGGGCACACATTGTAACCGACTAACTCCTCCACTTCTCGTTTGAATCTAGCAGTGCCAAGTATCAAACCCTTGTTAAGAGAATAGCGAATATCTTGCAGTAATTCGCCTTCACTCTGCGCCCCCCATTCCCCTCCAATTCAGAGTGACGAGCGTCACATCTCCGTTTTGCTATTCTGATTAGAATGTTGCCACTGGCAAAGTTCAGTTTACTCTGCTCAATAGATAGTACTGTGCGATGTTCCCATGCAACGACTCTTCCTGAAATTGATACGCCTCACGCTTATTGTACCGGCTGCACTTTGGTCAACGCTGCTGGGCGCGCAGGATTTGCAGAATAACCAACCAGGCAGCGCATTGTTACGCGTCCTCAATGACAGTCCGCACCAATTCACCTCAGTATTTCTCGACCAGGACAGCTACACGGGCCAGATTACCTTGTCGGTGCAGCCGGCCGATGTCGGCAAGAGTGCAGCTTGGTATGTGGTTGGTAGTTACCAGGGTAAGTGGTTTCAAAAAAACCCGGTTGATTGGCAGCCCTGGGACGCGCGACTGGAGAGCCTAGTTGCCGGTGGCACGGTTGTGCTCAGCCAGCAAACCCAGTTGCAGATTTTTCAGAAACAGGAGCTGGCTGCCGGGAATTATCATATTTACGCCGCCTACCAGGCGCCTCATGAACCCATGGTCGTGGCCTCATCCCAGATGGATTTTTCGGTGCAGTCGGCAAGCACTGAAGCCTTGCACCGGTTCGACTCTGATATAGCAATGGCAACTTATCTGAAGCTGAGCATGGAACACAGCGCGTCGAACCAGAAGTTCCTGCGCACCCTGGACTCAGCCACTACCACCAGCGGCAGCACAAACGCCGGTGCAACTACTCCCCAGGTATCGACCACCAATGTGCAGGAAGTGGGTGTGGATGAGGCGGATACAATCAAGACTGATGGGAAGTATCTGTATACGCTGCGCGATTGTGGCAGTACCACCTGCGTAGTCACTTTTGCCCTGGACGCGGCCCAAGCCAAGGCGACGGAAGTTGGTGTGTATGAGCCGCAGACGGGCACCAAATCCGAAGCAGTGAGCGCCGCGGACAGCATGTATCTGGTACAAGACTTGCCGCAAGCTGGGAACCTGCTCGTGACCCTGTCTGGCCATAACCAGTACCTGCGCTGGTTTGATGTATGGAATTGGAGTGGCAACAAGACCACGCTGGAATTTCTCAATGCTGCCGATCCCGCCCGGGTGCAGCTGCAGCAACGCCTGGTGCTGGATGGAACTCTGGTTGCCAGTCGTCGCATAGGTAATGCGCTTTATGTAGTCACCCGCTTCACACCAGCTATCGAAGGTTATGTTCCTTACGCGCAAGATGCGGCAGTGAAGCAAGCCAACGCCACACTGTTGGCGCAAATCAGCCTGTCAGACCTCATTCCGAAAGCAACTTTTTCCAATCGGGCAGCACTTGATCTGGTCAAGAGCGAAAACTGCTATCTCGCCACCAGCTCGGTGGACGCGGGTCGCAACCCGTCGATGATTACGATTACTACCATCCCACTGGGCAATCCTGCTGCATTCAACAGCACCTGTTATCTCGGCAGTTCTGAAACCCTGTACATGACCCCGCAGTCACTGTTCCTGGCCACCACCAGCAATAACTACCGAATCCTGGCCGCAAGTACACTTATCTATGATCCCAAGCATGAGACCGCGATTCATAAATTTGCGCTAACCGGCAACGGCGTCGATTATCGGGGCTCGGGTACGGTGCAGGGCCATCTGGGCTGGAGCGAGGACAAGCGTTCATTTCGCATGGGCGCGAACGGTGCCAATGATGCCTACCTCAACGTGGTGACTTCCATCGGCGATAGCTGGGGAAGCCGGTCCAGTACGCGTCTTTCCGTGTTAAAAGAAACGGCGGGACAGTTACAAACAATCAAGACCATTGATGGCATTGGCAAACCGGGTGAGCAGCTGTACGCGGCCCGCTTCCTGGGCAGGCGCGCCTATCTGGTGACCTTCCGGGTAATTGATCCACTGTACGTACTCGACCTGGCAGACCCGGAGAACCCCCGCATCGTCGGCGAACTGGAAATTGATGGCTACTCGGATTATCTGCACCCGGTGAGCGATACGCTGTTACTGGGCATCGGCAAGCACGCAATCCCGGATGACGGTTCTTCCGACTTCGACTTCGCGCGCGGCGCCTGGTATCAAGGTGTAAAGCTGTCGCTGTTCGATGTCGCCAATCCAGCGGCTCCGCGGGAAATCAATTCCCTCGTGTTCGGCAAACGAGGCTCTGATTCTGAGATTTTGCACGATCATCATGCTATCGCCTTCCTGCCAGCGGGCAACGGCAATCCCGCACGCTTTACGATTCCCATACAGGTGCACGCAACCATTCCCACCCATGAGGGATTCGACCCGACCAAGCCGAATGCGTGGTATGACTTTACCCGCAGGGGATTGTTCGAATTCGAGGTGAGTACAAACGGGCTCAAGGAAGCTGGTTACATCGAGGCTGATTCCACAACCAACAGAATCGCGTTCCCCGTGGGCAGCAGTTTTGGCGATCGCAGTGTGCTGCTAGGTGACTCAGTGTTCTACGTGCATCAAAGTGAAGTGCTGAGTGCATTCTGGGGCCAGAAAAAATAAACGGGGTCAGAGTAAAAATACAGTAGTTTTGGGGAACTGCATGTAGCCAACAACTGTATTTTTGCTCTGACCCCATTTATCTAAACAATATGCCCGACCCAGCGTCCGGCCAGCATGACACCAGCCCATAGGAAAAGTGACATGCTGCCAATTAGCTTGAGTTGGGTTGGCGTGGTAACCGCCGTGTCCCACTGGGCAACATGTTTGTACACGCAGAAATGGAAGTAGGCCATGTTCGCGCCGGCGAGCACGAGCAGCACTATTTTCCATTGGAAGGCGGGGTTGACGACGTGGGAGGCGGCGCGGGTGATGAACATGCCGAGGCCGGTGATGGTTGCTATGACGAATGCGCCCCAGGACCAGGGCACGAGTTCATTGGAGAGAGTGGTGATTGGATAACGCGTGGCCGCGAGTCCGAGCAGGCGCAGGTCCACCATCAGTATCGAGCCCACTACCATGGCCGCGGCGATGACGTGAATGGATTCCAGAAACGGGAACCAGGAGGTGCCACCGATTTCCCAGGAGAGCGGCCAGTTCTCAACATCGATCCATCTGGGTGAGCGCAGAAATTCCATATTAGTTGCCGCCTATACCAAATGTGCGCTCGAGTTCGGCGGAGTCCAGAAAACTGGTGAGGGAGCCGAGTCCGGCAGCGACATCCGGATTGGAAAACAATTCATTCGCGGCGACCTGGCCGAGCATGGCGAAGCTCGCTTGCAGCGCCAGCGGGCCTTCGCTGGCGAGCGCGGCTTTCGCCGGTTCCAGGCAGCGTAATTCCAGCAGATTGACCAACAGGTCAGCCATCTCCTGATTCGCAGTAGCCCGCACAGCAGCATCCACCTGTGCGAGTTCGGCAACTGCAGGATGCAGCGCCATCGCCGTGAACATCGATTGCACCAGCTTGAGTTTGTCGGCCTCAGTGGAAGACTGTACCAGGCAGTTGGAAAGTGCGTCGCCGTCAGGTCCAGCCTGCACACCGGGAGCCATAACCCACAGCAACATCAGTGCAATGATATTGAGAATTTTCATGACGTGTTCTCCCTTTAACAATGGCAACAACAAAAACACTCTAGGCCGGAAAATAAATATATTCCACGTAAGCGATCCAGCGGCCGGCCATGGCGACCATCAGCCACAGTCCGAGTGACAGCAGCGCGATGCCGCGCGCAGTCCACAGGCGTTTGGTGCTGAGTTCCCAATAATCAATCTGGGTTCTGCTCAGCAGATGGAACAACAGCGTGAGCAGAATTGCTGGCAGCAGAAAGCTCAATTTCCAGCCGAAGATGGGATTGTTGAAATAGCGGGTGGGGCGGCCGAACAGGAAGAAGGCACCGGACACGAAATTGGACGCCAGCGCCCACCATAGCCAGGGCATGAGTCGTTGCGTCATCTCACTTATCTTCTGGGAACGCACCGCGAGGCCGAGGATGCGCAGATCGAGCATGACGACGGTGGCCATTACCACGGCAATGCCAAGAATATGCACGGTCTGGATGATGGGCGGGAAGCCAGGAATGGTGCGCAATGCCCACAAGGCGCCGGACTGCAGCATGCTGCCTTCCAGCAGGGTGCCGATGCTGGTGAAATACTCGGGCATGGATGGGGCCTCTTCTTTCTTCTTTATATATAGCTAAAGACTGAGCTTAGCAGACCGTTACCGGTTTATCGGCTAGAGATTTTTGTCCGTGACCGCGCCTTCTGAGGCCGAGGTTACCGACGCCGCGTATTTCGCTAACACACCGCGCGTGTAGCGGGGAGCGGGCTTCTGCCATAGTTGCAGGCGACGTGCGATCTCGGCCGCGCTCACATCCAGGGTCACGGTGTTCGTTTCTGCGTCAATCGCGATGCGGTCACCGGTTTGCACGATCGCAATTGGTCCGCCTTCGCTCGCTTCGGGAGTGACGTGGCCCACGACGAAGCCATGGGAGCCACCGGAGAACCTGCCATCCGTGATCAGTGCCACGTCTTTGCCGAGGCCGGCGCCCATGATTGCCGAGGTCGGGCTCAGCATTTCGCGCATGCCAGGGGCGCCGCGCGGGCCTTCGTAACGGATCACGAGGACGTCGCCTTTGACCACCTTGCCATCCAGAATGCCGCGCAGGCATTGTTCTTCCGACTCGAACACGCGCGCGTTGCCAGCGAACTTGAGACCTTCCTTGCCGGTGATCTTCGCGACCGCTCCACCCGGTGCAAGATTCCCTCTTAAAACAACAAGATGGCTGTCTTTCTTAATAGGTTTGTCGAGTGGCATTATGATGTCCTGACCGGCCGGATAGGGCGCTACCGTGGCGAGGTTTTCGGCCAGGGTCTTGCCGGTAACGGTCATGCAGCTGCCATCCAGCATGCCGGCGGCCAGCAGCATCTTCATGAGTGGCTGGATGCCGCCAATCTTGATCAGCTCCGACATCAGGTATTTGCCGCTTGGCTTCAGGTCGGCGAGCATGGGCACGGTCTTGCCGATACGGGCGAAGTCGTCCAGTTCCAGCGGCACCCGCATCGTGTGCGCCATCGCCAGCAGGTGCAGCACCGCATTGGTGGAGCCGCCGAGGGCGATCGTGACCTTGATCGCGTTCTCGAAGGCGGCGCGGGTCATGATGTCGGAGGGTTTAATGTCCTGTTCCAGCAAATTCATGATGGCCGGGCCGGCATTGCGGCAATCGGCAACCTTGTCCGCCGAAATCGCGTCCTGGGCGGAGCTGTTCGGCAGGCTCATGCCCAGCGCCTCAATCGCCGAGGCCATGGTATTGGCGGTGTACATGCCGCCGCAGGAGCCGGGGCCTGGAATCGCGGTTTCCTCGATATTCTTCAGTTGGATCGCTGAGACTTTGCCGGCCGCGTGTTCGCCCACCGCCTCGAACACGGAGATGATGTTGGTATGGTTCGGGCCGGGCTGAATGGTGCCACCATAAATGAAGATAGCAGGGCGGTTCAGGCGCGCGATGCCCATTAACAGGCCAGGCATGTTCTTGTCGCAGCCACCAATGGCGATGATGGCGTCGTGTCCCATACAGCCGGACACGGTCTCGATGCTGTCGGCGATCACTTCCCGGGAGACGAGGGAGTACTTCATGCCCTCGGTGCCCATGGAGATGCCGTCGGAGATCGTTATCGTGTTGTAGATGATGCCCTTGCCGCCAGCCGCGTCGGCGCCGGCGTTTGCCTCTTCCGCGAGCCGGTTGATGTGCATATTGCAGGGTGTGACCATGCTCCAGGTGGACGCGATGCCGATCTGGGGCTTCTTGAAATCGGCGTCCTTGAAGCCAACGGCACGCAACATGGAGCGGCTGGGTGACTGTTCCATGCCATCAACCACAATCTTCGAATGTTTACGTAAGTCTTTGTTTGTCATCTAAAACTCTTATTCAGGTGAGAATCTACTTGAGGGTTAAAAGCATGCCATTCGCGGCCTGCCTCAGCTCGGCTTGGGGCGCCGTCTTTGGGGGCAGGGCGACCGGGCCAGTCCGGCAAAACAGCCCGGTAATATACACGAGACCGGGACTGATAGCCTACCGCAGCGTCGTCTGCTGCAGCCTCAATTTCTGCTTGCTACTGGTGTCGTGGCAGGGGTTCTGATGGCAGCCTGATTAAGATTTTGATGAGGTCCGAAAACGGCCAGTTATAGTGCAGGCTTGGAGTATGATGAGGCCATCTGTAATCACCCCTATAAATAGTAGAAGGTCACGGTACTGTGTTACTCGATGCCGATGTCTATGAAGATGCGCGCCAGAGCCGGGATGCCCGCTTCGACGGTCGTTTCTTCGTCGGTGTGCTGACCACGGGCATCTACTGCCGGCCGGTGTGTCCGGTGCGGGTGCCGAAGAAAGAGAATGTGCAGTTGTACAAATCAGCGGCGGCCGCTGCTGCTGCCGGCTATCGTCCCTGCCTGCGTTGCCGTCCCGAGTCTTCCCCTAGCACGCCGGCGTGGAGCGGTTCCTCGTGGAAGGTGTCGCGGGCCTTGCAACTGATCGATCACGGTTTTCTCGACCTTGGCACGGTTGACGCACTCGCCCAGCAGATCGATGTTGGCCCGCGCCAGCTAAGCCGTCTGTTTCAACAGCACCTCGGCGCGTCGCCGGTGAAGGTGGCACAGACGCGGCGCCTGCATTTCGCGAAGAAATTGCTCGATGAAACGCCCATGTCACTCACCGAGATCTGTTTCGCTGCCGGCTTTGGCAGTGTGCGACGCTTCAATGCCGTGTTTATCGCGACCTACGGGCGCTCGCCGAAGCAGCTGCGGGAAAAAGCGCGCCTGCGCGTGGCGGCAACTGCGCCCGGTATTACGCTGCGTCTGTACTATCGACCGCCGTTCGACTGGCGCGCATTGCTCGCGTTTCTCGCCTATCGCGCAATTCCAGGCGTCGAGCACGTCACTGAGTCGAGCTACGCGCGCACCTTGCGACTCGATGACAAGGTCGGCGATTTCGAGGTGCAATTTCTGCCAGACGCGAACGCGCTGGATGTGCAGATCAACTTTCCTGACTCGAGGCATTTGTATCACATCATCGATCGCGTGCGCGCGCTGTTTGATCTGCGCGCCGACAGCGCCCAGATTGATCAATTCCTCGCGCTCGATGCGCTGCTAAAACCGATGCTGCAGAAATTTCCCGGCCTGCGGGTGCCGGGCTGTTGGGATGGCTTCGAAGTGGCCGTGCGTGCGATCCTCGGCCAACAAGTGACTGTTAGGGCCGCATCGACCCTGGTCGCTCGGCTGGCGACGCGTTACGGCGCCGCCTATGAGAGCGCGAATCCGGCGCTCACCCATATCTTCCCCGATGCGCAAACCTTGAGTGCGGCGGCAATGGACAGTGTGGGTATTGTCGGGCAACGCATCGCTGCAATCCAGGCGGTCGCGACTGCGGTCGCAGGCAATACGCTAGCAATTCAGCGCACGACCGACACCGTGGACTTTGTCGCGCGCATCTGTGAGATCAAGGGCATTGGCGAGTGGACAGCGCATTACATTGCGATGCGTGCACTCGGTGACCCGAATGCGTTTCCCCATTCAGATCTGATACTGCGCCGGGCCGCAGCCGCACCTGGCGCGGAATTTACCGCGAAACAATTGCTGCAACGGGCCGAGGTTTGGCAACCGTGGCGCGCCTATGCGGTGATTTTGCTGTGGCGCAACTATGCAACGACACTTGAGCAAAGTAAACGTAAGACGCAGTGATTAGCGACGATTAATAAATACCGCGCCATTTATCTCACGACACAGGAACATCTCAGGAGCAAGCACCATGCACACTTATTATTGTTATCACCAAAGCCCGATCGGCAAATTATTGCTTGCTGGCGACGGTGAGAGTCTGTCCCTGTTGGGATTTCCTCGGGGCAAGATGCAGCGTCAGCATGAGACCGACTGGGTGCTTGATGCGGCGCCGTTTCGCGCGACGGCAGCTCAGCTCGAGCAATATTTTGCCGGCGAGTTAATCCAATTCAAGCTGCCGCTCAAACCAGTGGGCACGCCATTCCAGCAAACAGTCTGGGACGCGCTCACACAGATTCCCTATGGTAAGACGTGGAGCTATGGCGAACTTGCGCAGCGCATTGGCAAGCCGAAGGCGTCACGTGCGGTCGGTGCCGCGAATGGGCTCAATCCAATCCCGATCATCATTCCCTGTCACCGCGTGATTGGCAGCAACGGCAAGCTCACCGGCTTCGGGGGCGGGCTCGACACGAAGGAATTCTTGCTGCACCTGGAAGCACAGCGGCAGACCCCGGGTTTGAAATTTGGCTAATAATAAATGCCGTAATTGCTGCCGCGTCGACGGGCAGTCCTTTGCAAGGGGGAACTCGGGGCCCGGATTACTGTCCCACATTTGGGCGTGTTAGACTCATGCACCATAAGCCTGGGTCAAATTGACTCGATAGCAATGCAAACCGTCGACGCACAAGCAGTGACATGTCCACAACAACACAATGGCAACTGGATGAGCAGGACGCTGAGCCGGTAATACCGGATTCGCAAGCGCGTGGGCTGCTATTCATTGCGATCGGAGTCAGTCTGTTAATGCATGCGGCGATCGTCGCCGCGTTGTTGATCTCCGCTCAGCAAGAATTCGATTCGCCAGCTATAAAAGCTGTTCGAGTTAATCTGACGCCAACCAATCCTCAAGTAAGGCCAGCAGTGCTGGAGCAGGTACCGGAGTTAGTGCAAGAGCAGTTACCAAAACCAGTACCAGAGCAAGTGCCAGAACCAGAACCAGAACCAGAGCCAGAGCCAGTAGCAGAGTCAGCTCCACCTGAACAACGCGATCTACCACTGCCTGACCCAGCCCTCGACACCACCGACACCCAAAATATTTCCGAGTCAGCGCCAGCGCCCAGTGAATTGCCAGGCCTGCCGCAAATCACACTGCCCTCAATCTCCTCCTTGCAACAGACCATACATGCGCTGCGTGCCGAAGATGAGGCGCGTAACTGGTTATATACCTGCAAGCCCCTGTACGAAGACGCGGGTATACGGGAATGCACGCCGGGCTCTGGCAGCGCCGATCCATATCAGGCGGCCACGCGCAACCCCAATTACACGGCGCTGAATCCGGTGCGAGAACAGTCGCGCAGTATGCGCAGCCTCACTACTGTGTACCAGAACACCGGGGCCGTTGCCGTTGCCTTGCAGGCGAACGCGGTGGATACTGCGCTGGCGGACTATGTTTTTGCTGAGATCGCGGCAGGCACCAGCCTGTTTACCTACAATGGCACGGATCGTAATCAACACATGCGTCGTATGACCGACAAGAGTGCGGCCGCGAAGCAGGCGGAGCGTGTGCTTGGTGATGCGTGGGTAATCGGCCGGGCGGTGGAATTACAGCAACGCAAGGTGCACACCAATTGAGTGAAGGACAAACAAAGGGCGTCACGCCCGCGGTAAAGGATTCTGGCTGGCAATTGTTCCGGCGGGCGTTCGCTGGTGACAGTGAGATAAATTACACAGAAGGCTCCATCGGGCGCGTCACTTTTCTGCTGGCCGTGCCCATGATTCTGGAAATGGCGATGGAGTCTGTGTTCGCCGTGGTAGATATGTTTTTCGTGGCTGGCATCGGCACTGAGGCAGTTGCCACCGTGGGGCTGACCGAAGCCGTGATTACTTTGCTGTACGCGGTGGCGATCGGCCTGGGTATGGGTACCACTGCATTAATCGCGCACCGCATTGGTGAGCAGAATCCAGCCGCTGCCGCGGAAGCGGCGACCCAGGCGATCTGGCTCGGCTTGTTCATCTCACTGGTCGTTGGCGTGCTGGGCCTGTTGTTCGCGGGCGATATTCTGCAGTTGATGGGCGCCGATGCACTGGTGCTTGCGACTGGTGAAAATTACACTCGTCTTATGTTCGGTGGCTCGTTCACCATCGTATTCCTGTTTCTGATAAACGCGATCTTCCGCGGTACCGGTGATGCGACCATTGCCATGCGTGCGCTGATCCTGGCGAATTGCATCAACATCGTGCTGGATCCCTGTTTCATCTATGGCCTGGGGCCATTCCCGGAACTCGGTGTAACTGGCGCGGCGGTCGCGACCAATATCGGCCGCGGTGCGGGTGTAATTTACGGCCTCTATTATCTGTGCGGCGGTGGTGCGCGCATCCGCTTGCATCTGGCCAATATGGTGATGCGCCTGTCCATCATGCTGCGCCTGATTCGCATCTCCATTGGCGGTATCGCCCAGTTTCTGGTCGCCACGGCGAGTTGGGTGTTTCTCATGCAGATCGTCGCGGATTTCGGCAGTGCGGCAGTGGCCGGCTATACGATTGCCGTGCGCATCGTTATGTTCAGCATGTTGCCGGCTTGGGGTTTAAGCAACGCGGCCGCGACACTGGTTGGCCAGAATCTTGGCGCGAAGCTGCCGGACCGGGCGGAGACGGCGGTATGGTATATCGCCAAATACAACGCGGTATATATGGGGCTGATGGCAGTGGTGTTGCTGGTGTTTACCCGGCCCATCGTGCAGTTTTTTACGATGGAGCCAGAAGTTGTCGAGTACGCGGTGCAGTGTCTGCATATCTTCGCATTTGGCTATATTGTCTGGGGCTTCGGCATGGCGATTATGCAGGCGTTCAATGGCGCCGGCGATACCATGACCCCAACCTATATCAACATCTTCTGTTTCTGGATGGTGCAGGTGCCGCTTGCCTATGTGCTGGCGCTCACCTTGCAGATGGGTCCGGCGGGTGTGTTCTGGGCGGTGTTTGTTTCGGAGATGCTCGCTGGTATAGTAAGCCTCGCCGTATTTAGCCGCGGCAAATGGAAGCTTCGTACCGTGTAGTACAATTAGTAGTACAGTTAATAGTGCATCCGGGGAAATATGCAAAGTAGTCAGCAACAAATCATCTCCCGCGTCGCCAGTTGGTTACAGAAGCAGAAACCAGTCTGGCTCTGCACCATTCTGAAAACCTGGGGTTCCTCACCGCGCCCGGTCGGCGCCATGATGGCGTGCACACTGGATGGTGAACTGGTGGGCTCGATTTCCGGCGGCTGTATTGAGGAAGACTTCCTGAAGCAACTGCGCGATAGCAGTCTCAAATCTGAGTATGACAAGCACGGCAAACCATTTACCGTGAAATACGGCGTGACTGCAGCAGAGCAGGCGCGACTGAAATTGCCCTGCGGTGGCCAGTTACACGTGTTGCTGGAGTACATCGAGCCAACAGCAGCCAATATCCAGGTTTTTGCGCGTCTATCTGCCGATCTGGAAAATCATACAAAGGTCAGTCGCATCGTTAAATTGCAATCCGGCGTCATTACAGCGAATGCCCAGAGCGGCGCAGAGCCTGTCATCATCGCCGAAGACATCATGACCCACAGTCTCAGCCCCATGTATCGGCTGTTGTTATTGGGCGCTGGTGATGTGGCGAAGTTTGTGGCCGAAATGGCGATGGCCTTGGAATACGACGTGACCTTGTGTGATCCACGTCCTGATTATCTCGACAACTGGCATGTGGACGGAGTGGAGCTTACCTCGCGCCTGCCAGACGACGTGGTGCGGGAACGCTTCAGTAATCCCTATAGTGGCATCATCGCACTCGCGCACGATCCTAGAGTAGATGATATGGCGTTGATGGAGGCTTTGAAGACGACGGCATTCTATATTGGTGCCATGGGTTCGGAGCGAACCTCGGCGAGCAGGCGGGAGCGATTGCCGGAACTGGGATTAACTGCTGCCGAGATCGCCAGGCTGCATGCTCCCATCGGTTTTCAGATAGAGAGCAAGACACCCGCAGAAATCGCCATTGCCATCATGGCGCAGGTAACTTCCGTAAGACATAAGGGTGATGCGCGTCGTAGTTGATGCAGCAACAGCAACGGCAGCACCCTGCATAACAACTACTGATCGATTTCAATCACACCGTAATCTTCGCCCAGCGCTTCCAGTCTGCGCGCTCCGGCAAGTATGCCGATAAGGCCGTAGTTACCCTCGTGACAGGCGTATTCATATACCGGCTCTTCCATGCTGGTCAGTGGGTATTCGCCGGTCCACTGTGCGGTATAGACACTGGGATCATCTACCGTAAAGCCGTATACGATCTTGTTTTGGCCCTCGCGCCGAAACGTTTCGATCACGGTCAATGTGTCGGTGGGGGCGCCACGATAGGTAGTCCAGGGATTGAAATTCCTGGTTTCCACGATCAGCGTATCGCCTTCCCAGCGGCCAATGGAGTCGCCCATCCATTTCTGCATACGAGCAGAGTTAGGATTGCGTTCATCAGCTATTTTAATGATGCGTGAATCGTGCACCATTTCGATGACGATGTTCACGTAGCCGGGCGACTGCACAATCTGCATATGGCTGTTATACATTACTGGCGTCATCACCGGGCCTGAGTTGTTGCCGAATGCTTGCAGGCATCGCTCACCCAGACCGCGTCCTTCTGGACCGTCATTGGGATTCGGTTGGGTCGCGCGCAGTTCTTGCATGCGCTCGTTGAAACCGGCTACCCGCTCGGGCACGCGACCATTGGGTGGGTCGATAATTGCCGAGGTGCGAAACTCGCCATTGATGGTGGGCAAGAACATGCCGCGATCGGTCCAGAACAGGTCGTAGTTACCCACTGGTGGCAGCGGTTCGGCATTCGGTGCCGGACGATTCGGATCCAGCGGCTCATTATCCTGCTCCACGGAAAGTTGTGCGGCTCGCTCCAGTTCAAAGGCTTCCTGTTCGGTGTATGCCTGTTTGGTGCCAAGCTCCCGGGCACGCTCAAATGGCATTACCGTATTGTTGCGCCACATACCCTGTAAATCAGGATCACCCCATTCGGTGCGTGGCACGACATAATCCTGCGCGAAGGCGGCACAGGACAGGGTCAGGGCGATGGAGCTGGCAAGGCTGGTAGTGAGGTAAGTAGTTAAGTTGGTTTTCATCGGGAATCTCCGTCAACGATTAACGCGGATGATACTGTAGATTAAGGGACGACCATAGCTTTGGCATAGCGTGGCCAGGGTTGGGTGTGCTCCAGTTGCCTGGCCAATTGTAAGAGCAGGGCGTCATTACCCCAGCCTGCGGAAAACATCACTCCCACTGGTAAATTATCCGCAGTGCGGTGCAGGGGCACCGACATGCTCGGTTGGCCGCTGCCATTATAAAGTGCGGTGAAGCCGCTATAGGCCTTGAAGCGACTGATGTACTGCTGCATGTCGCTGCTATTCATATCCAGCCAGCCCAGCTTGGCGGGTACCTTGGCCAGTACCGGGGAAATAATGACATCGAAACGGCGATGAAACTCAGCCATTTTTAACTCGGTCATGCGCAGGCTGTCGCGGGCCTGCACATAATCATCGGCGCTGGTCTTGCTGCCATTCTCGGCCATGATCAGGGTGGAAGCTTCCAGTCCGCTGGCAGGCAAGGATTTATTCAATGCCTTCAGGCGCGGTGCCACTGCCTGCCACACATGCAAGTTGATCAGGCGTGACATGGCGCGCGCGACTGGCTGGTAATCAAGCGGAGCGGTAATGGTCGCAACGTCGTGACCGAGCGCGGCGCACAGTTGCGCGGCATTGCTAACGGCTGTTACACAATCAGGATCGACTGTTTCACCGAAGGGATGGGTGGTCTGTACGGCAATCCGCAGTTTGCGGGGCGCGCTCAGCGCGGCCTGCAGCAATGAGGCGGGCGCAGGCGACTGCGGAAATAATCCTGGCGTATCCAGTTTGATCAAATCCAGAAAGCCGGCACTGTCGCGCACGGTCTGGCTGACGACGTGGCCGACGCTCATGCCGCTCCAGCATTCCCCCAGGGTTTCTTCTATGGCCGTCAGGCCGCGACTCGGTTTCAATCCAAACAGGCCACAGCACGCCGCCGGAATCCGGATCGAACCGCCACCATCGGTGGCATGGGCGACCGGTACGATTCCGGCAGCGACTGCCGCCGCGGCGCCACCACTGGAGCCGCCGGTGGAATATGCAAGATTCCAGGGATTACGTGTTATGCCATTGGCGGCGGGTTCGGTAGTGAGGGTAACGCCGAACTCCGGGGTATTGGTTTTGCCGAGTACGAACAAACCGGCATCGAGATATTTCTGCGTAATCGCCCCATTGTGCGTAGCCATGCAGCCGGCAAATAACCGACTGCCATTGGTTTGTTGGAGACCAGCGACCGCGGTGAGATCCTTGATCAGGAAGGGAAGTCCGGCGAAGTTGCTGCGTTGTAACAGGGCAGGATTTTTGTCGACGAGTGCAGCCTGTGCGAGTGCGGCCTCGTAGTTATCCGCAACGATGGCATTGATGGCAGGATTTACCGCCTCGGCACGTGCGATGGCGGCAGCGGTGACATCGGTGCAACGAAACTGTTGACGGCGAATGCCCTCGGCGAGCGCAGTTGCGTCAAGGGTCAGGTATTCAGACTGCGGTAACATGGTTATTCGTCACCTGCTCAGAATATGCGCTTGTCTTTGTCGTCATCCTTGCCCACAAGAGCGAAGCCGCGATCGTCTTCGTCCAGATCTTCATCCGTGCGCTTGCCTTCCGAGAGCTGAATGCGCAGCCGCACGTCGTTCTTGGAATCCGAGTTCTTCAAACATTCCTCATAGCTAATTCTCTTTGCCTTGTACAAGTCAAACAAGGCTGAGTCGAAGGTCTTCATACCTTGTTGCTCGGATTTCTCCATCACTTCCTTGAGCTCCATGACCTTGCCCTGTTTGATCAGGTCACACAGACGCGGAGTGCCGAGCATGATTTCGATGGCGGCGGCGCGCTTGCCATCCACGGTCGGGATCAGGCGCTGTGACACGAAACCCTGCAGGTTTAATGACAGGTCGAGGAACAACTGCTTGTGACGCTCTTCCGGAAAGAAGTTGATGATGCGGTCCAGGGCCTGGTTCGCGTTGTTCGCGTGCAGGGTGGACAGGCACAGGTGACCGGTTTCGGCAAACGCGAGCGCGTGCTCCATGGTTTCCCGGCTGCGAATCTCGCCAATAAGAATGACATCCGGCGCTTGGCGCAGGGTGTTCTTCAGTGCTTCTTCGTAACTGAGGGTGTCAACACCAACTTCGCGCTGATTGACGATTGATCGCTGATGCGGGTGGATGAACTCCACCGGGTCTTCGATGGTAATGATGTGGCCGTCACTGTTCTTGTTGCGGTAATCGATCAGCGCCGCGAGCGAGGTCGACTTGCCCGAGCCGGTGCCACCGACAAACAGCACGATGCCGCGTTTCTGCATGATCAGCTCATTCAGAATCAGCGGCAAACCGAGCGAGGCGGCACTGGGAATTACGGTCTTGCTATTACGTGCAACGATGGCGACTTCGCCACGCTGCTGAAAGATGTTGACCCGAAAGCGACCGATTTCCGGGTCGGCAATCGCCAGATTCATCTCGGGGTTCTTCTCGAACTGCTTGATCTGCTCGGGATTCATGATCTGATAGGCAATCTTCTTGACCATGCCTTCCGGTAGTTTCTTGTCGATCAAGGGTGTCAGCTTGCCGAACGCCTTCATGCTGGGAGGTGCGCCTGTGGTTAAAAACAGGTCGGAACCATCCTTCTCGATCATCATCTTCAGTAAGTCGTTGAAACCCATATATCAAACCTTCAAGCCTGCTACTGTTACTGTCGCTGCGGAGTAGTTGTTACGAAAAGCGTCCTTCAGTGTACCAGCCTACCGGCACCGCGGAGTTGGCAACCGTAGCGGTAACATCGAGTATAAGCGCGAATAGTGCCATGCGCACCAGCACGCCGTTGTCGGTCTGGCGGAATATGGCCAGATTTGGGTGCAGGTTGAGGTCGTTGTCCAATTCATTGGCGTCGCTGCGGGAATCGCGCGGCAGCGGATGCATGATTACCGTATTGGGTTGGCAGTAACGTGTGTAAATTGCCTGATTCATGCGGAAGCGGCCACGGTAGACATCGGCTTCAAGCTTCGAGTTAAAGCGCTCTTCCTGAATTCGGGTCAGGTACACCGTGTCGTTAGCCACCAGCCCCTTTTCCATGTCTTCAGTTTCCACGACCGTATGGCCGGCGGCGCGAAGCTCCGCCACAATCTCTGCCGGCATGCGCAATTCAGTGGGGGAGATCAGGGTGAAGGTGAGGTTTTTGTAAAGCAGCAATAACTGCGACAGGGAATGCACGGTACGTCCGTGTTTTAGATCCCCGACCATGGCGATGTGCATGCCATCGATAGTGCGGTCTTTCGATTTCAATTCTTTTTTGATCGTATAAAGATCCAGCAGTGCCTGGGAAGGATGTTCGTTGGCGCCATCGCCGCCATTGATCACCGGCACCCGACTCGCCTTGGCGAACTCGGCCACCGAACCCATCTGTGGATGGCGCATCACGATGACGTCGCTGTAGCCGCTGATCACCCGCGCCGTGTCATACAGGGATTCGCCTTTGGAAATGGACGAAGTACTGATATCGGTGGTCTCACGCACTTCGCCGCCCAGCAGGTTAAATGCGCAACCAAAACTGACCCGGGTGCGGGTGCTGGGTTCGAAAAACATGTTACCGAGGATGGCGCCATCGAGCACTTTCGTGACCAGCTTGCGATGGGCGTAGGGTTCCATGCTGTCAGCGACCTGAAAGACCCGGTCGACATCGGCTCTTTCAAACTGTTTCACACTGATAATATGGGCGCCGCGAAATTCCATGTGGTCTCTTGTTGATGGTAATAGTGGTTTGCTGTGCCAGCCTTATAAGGCTTGTAAATCAGAGGGATACTACTACAAATGGGGGTTTGGAAGGAATTCCTAATCAGATAGGTTCTCAAGCGGTGTTTTCCCTATAATGTCAGCTCAACGCTTGCCACCTGCAGAATCGTGAATAAATGACCAAGTCGATTTACTGGTATGACTACGAGACCTTCGGGGCCGATCCCAGGCGCGATCGGGCGGCGCAGTTTGCGGGGATTCGCACCGATGAGAATCTGAATATCATTGGCGAGTCGCTCATGCTCTACTGCCAACCGGGGGATGACTTTTTGCCGGATCCCGGCGCCTGCCTGATTACGGGTATCACGCCACAGCTGGCGCTGGCAAAGGGTGTGCATGAGGCTGAATTCATCAAACGCATACATCGAGAGTTCAGTGAGCCGGGTACCTGCGTGGCGGGGTACAACAGCATACGGTTCGACGATGAATTGACCAGACAGTTGCTGTATCGCAATTTTTACGACCCCTACGAGCGCGAATGGAAACACGGCAATTCGCGCTGGGACATCATCGACATGTTGCGCTTGTGTGCGGCGACCCGCCCCGAGGGAATTCAGTGGCCGCGCAAGGAAGACGGTACCGTCAGTTTTCGGCTGGACCAACTGACCGTGGCCAATGGTATCGAACATGGCGCGGCGCACGATGCCCTGGCGGATGTAATAGCGACCATAGCAATGGCGAAGCTGGTGCGTAACGCCCAGCCGAAATTGTATGACTACGTATATCAATTGCGGGACAAGCGGCGCGTGCAAGCGGAGATTGATCTGGTAACACGCAAACCACTGCTGCATGTGTCGATGATGTATCCGGCGCGGCTCGGTTGTCTCGCTCTGGTCATGCCGATTTGCGTGCATCCAAACAATCCTAATGGAGTTATCGTGGTAGACCTGCGGGATGATCCGGCGCAGTGGCTTCAACTTGGTAGTGCACAGATACGGGAGCGGGTGTACACGCCGCGGACCGGGTTGGAAGAGGGCAAGCAGCGCGTGCCATTGAAGACAGTGCATATCAACAAGTGTCCGATCATCACCTCGCCGGCAGTGCTGACACCGGCCATGGCCGCTGACTATGCCATTGACCTCGACCTGTGCCGGCAGCATTGGCAGTTGTTGGTGGATCATCCTGGCCTGACCCAATTGATCAGCAATGTGTTTGCCGAAGAACCGAAGACGCAGGAGACCGATCCGGATTTCATGATTTACAGCGCCGGGTTTTTCGGCGACAGCGACCGTAGTTTGATGCAAACCGTGCGGGCCAGCTCGCCGCGGGATCTGGGTCGACTCGATTTGCCGTTTCGGGACCGGCGGTTGGCAACCATGCTGCTGCGCTATCGGGCCCGCAATTACCGGGATTCATTGAGCGCGGAAGAGCTGCAGCAGTGGCGCAGCTATTGTCGGGCAAGACTGCAGGATCCCGAGGCCGTGCAACAATATTCATTGGCTATGCAGGCGGGGCGCAGCACCGCAGACGCGGCCGGACAGGCCGTGCTCGATGCGCTTGAAAGCTGGGTTAAGGACTTGCACCTGGGTGCCAGCGCGCCTACTTAAGTTCTGGCAAAGGCGCTAGAATCACCACGCCGCGACAGCCAGCAGTCGCCACCGTCAAAATTGTAATGCAGGAACAGAATGACAGAGGACAAGTTTAAGGAAATTCGGCCCTACCACGATGCTGAAATCCGGCCAGTGCTGGATAGCCTGCTGGAAAATCCTGAGTTTCTTGGCAGTATTGCCAGCTTCTATGCGCCGCGACTGGCGCGCTTCTTTCCCGGCACCATGCGTAAGGCCGCCCAGCGCAAGCTGCACCAGCAGCTGGATGGGGTACACAATGTAGCCTCCATGCAGGACGTGATTGCCGTGTACATGGACAAGATGATCGAGGACACGACCACGAGCCTCACCCATTCCGGCATGGAGCATCTGCAGACAGACCGGAGCTACCTGTTCATCAGCAACCATCGCGACATCACGATGGATCCCGCATTCGTCAATTACATGTTGTATCACGCCGGCTATGAAACCCTGCAAATCGCTATTGGCGACAACCTGCTGAAAAAACCCTTCGTGTCGGATTTGATGCGCTTGAACAAGAGTTTCATCGTCAAGCGGTCGCTGAAGGGCCGGGAGTTGTTGCAGGCACTGCTGTTGTTATCTGGGTATATTCATTACAGCATCCAGCATAATCACAATGTCTGGATCGCCCAGCGTGAGGGTCGCGCCAAAGACGGTATCGACAAGACTGACCCGGCGCTACTGAAGATGTTGGCATTGGGGCAGCGTGAACTGCCGCTGGGCAAGAGCCTCGCGCAGCTGCATATAATTCCCGTCTCTATTTCCTATGAATATGATGCCTGTGATGTGTTGAAGGCAGAAGAGTTGTACCAGATTGAAAAGACCGGCAGCTTCACGAAGACCGACAAGACTGATATTCAGAGTATCGTCACTGGCATGATCGGCTTCAAGGGCGCCGTGCATGTGGCGTTCGGCAAGGAACTGCGCATCGCCAGTGATGATCCGGATGCGATTGCAGCCGCCCTCGATGAACAAATTCTGCTGAACTACGAGTTACACGATATCAATTATCTGGCGTTGGAACGCCTGCGTCAGGATGGCTTAGTAGCCTTGCATGAGTTGCGTAAGGATGTGGCTGATCGCCAAATCAGCAAAGCATCCAGAAAGAAGTTCGTGAAACGCCTGCAGCGAGTCGATCCGAAGCTGCACAAACATTTCCTGTTCAGCTATGCGAATCCGGTGATTAGTCGCTATCGGGTTTAATCTCCGGCAGCGATCAAACCTATAACAGCTTCTTGATGGCGCTTTCCAGACGGGGGGTTAATTGCTGCAGCAACTGCGCGTCGAGCGGACCGAGACAGTAGCTCTGCAGTTCCATGTCCATAGCGTAGCTGTGATTTTCCTTTGGATCCGGTTTCAATTTACCAAATCCATTCTTCAATTGGTCCAGTTGGATCTGCATGCGCAGTCCCTGGTCCTCTTTCGGCGTGTCGATATTGGCACGGATTTCCATTACTATGCAGAATGCGCGCAGCTTCGCAGCGCACTCGTCGGCGATAGTGCGCAATGCGACGGCAGACGCGGTGCGCTGGAGGCGTTGCAGACGCGCATTCAAGGCATCGTCGTATTTCTTGTCGCCACTGCCAGCGATTGCCTGCCATGCGTTGGCATCGATCGCTTCCAGGATACCGGCAAATTGAGCGTCGTCCTTGCTGGCGAGTAACCGGGATTCAATGTCTTGCAGGAAGCGAGACTTCTCCAGCACACTGTTCTTCAGCTGCAGTTGTTTCTTGTCAGGCAAGGCTTTGAAACGGGCATCGAGTTTGCGTTTGAGACTGTTAAATTGTTCCAGCAGACGCTTGGACTGATTGCCCTGGCGCGGATCGATTGCATTGGAGAACTGCTGGGCGAGCGTCTGGTAATCATTGCGGGCACTGCGAAATTCTTCGTCCGCGAGCAGGAAGACAGCTTCCATGGCCTGCAGCATTTCCCCGAGATTGTTCTCAGCCGCCTGGTGGGATTCGCGCTGCACGTTCGCTTCGTCATTGCGCTTCGCGAAAATTTTGTCACAGGCCGCGCGGAAATCATCCCAATACTGTTTGTCTTCCTTGAATGAGGTCGGTCCGATTTTTTTCCACTCCTGCTGCAGGCGCTTGGCCTCGCGCATGGCGTGCTGATTGTCTTCGTGTACGGCCAGGGCATTGGCCTGGGTGATAAATTCGAGCTTCTGCGCAGCGTTGCCGCGCAGAGATTGTTTGCGGGTTTTGCGCAACTGATTGATGGCAGCGTAATAACGCTTCTGCAGCGGCTTGATTTTCGCTTGCTCTATTGGTGCGTGTGATTTCCAGAGCTCGTCAGTCTCGTTCAGCAGCTTATTGACATCGGAGATATTCAATCCGGCGTCCGCATCAAGTTTGCCCAGTTCCGTTTCTAGTTGCTCGCAGATCTCGCGGCGTTTGGCGAAATTGGTGGCCATCAGCTGTTTGCGTTGTTTGAAATATTCCTTACAGGGCTCGTAGGCCTTGTCTGATAGCTGCTTGAATTCGCGCCAGAGTTGCTCATTTTGGTTGGAGCGGCCGAGTGACTTCCATTCCTCATGCATCTTGCTGATATGCTTCGAGCGATCCGCCGCGTGCATTTTGGATTCGAGCAGGTGTTGCATCTGGCTAATCAGTTCTTTCTTTTTCTCGGTTGCGGCAAAGGACTTCCAGTCGCGCAGTTCATTCAATTTGTCTTTGTGCACATTGGCCAGCTTCTGTAGGGCTGCGCGAATCTTGCCACTGGTGTTGCTTATATTGCCCTGAATCTTGTCCCAGGCGGGTAGTGCATCATGGGATTGGCCGTCAGTGAGGGCCTGCTGCAGCTGTGCCAGTAATTCGGTAGTAACTTGCTGCAGGTGTTCCTGATGCGCGTGATTTTTCTGCAGCCGCTCGGACAGTTGGGTATGCAGGGTCTGCGCCAGTGCTTCCAGTGCGGTCGCTTCGGCAGGGACGGACTTACGCATTTTGTTGAGGGAGTTGCACAAGACGTTCAAGGCGTCAGTATGCTTGAAGCTGAGTTTGGCTAGTTGCTGCTCGATGCGCGGCAGTTCCGCAGCAGGGTCCAGTGGCGGTTTGATTTTTTCGGTAACCGGCTGCTTGGGTTTTTTCCTGGCTTTTTCCGGCGCGGCAACTGCGACCGGGTTTTCCGTCGTTTGCATCATGTCGGCTGCGCTGGGCTCAGCTACTACTATGTCAGTAGTTCCCGTCTCAGCTACTGCCGAGTCAGCAGTTGCCGGCTTGGCTTCGCTTATGGCAACGGCACTCTGTTCAGCTACAACCGGAGTAGCTGGTATATTTTCGGCCAGACGCTGCTCCAGTATCTTGGCAACAGTCTTGTCCCTGTCGCGAATCTTGTCGTGCAGTTCCTGCAACATTTTTTTGTCATCAATCTTCATGGCGGCATGCTTGCGCACATGCGCACTGGCGGCGAACAGGGTTAAATCGGCCAGATCTTCTGCCTGGGTAATTCGCTCCAGGGCAGAGCTGCCAGCGGTCTTGCTTTTCGCCAGCAGCGCAATCTGTTTTACGGCTGGCAATGGCAGGCTACTGATGAGGGCATGCCGTTCTGGTTCACTGATGTCGGACTCGGCGGCGCCAGCGAGCAGGCGATGAAATTGCTGGCATGCGGCATCGCCGACTTCGCTGCTATCGGCCTGCAATGCATTTAACACATTGACGTCGTTGAGATAGCGCACGGCACAACAGCGCACCTGCAAGTGTTCGTCGTGTTGGGCAATATGCAGTAATGCTGCCTGTGCGGCAGCGCCATGCTTCTGCATTTGTTCAATGGAATGCAAACGCTCATCAGGACTCTGATTGGTCCAGGTGTTGTCGATGAATGAGGGCAGATTGGAGCTGGGATTTGTTGCCATTAACTGCGAAACCGGCTGCTTGGGCTATGCTTGTCTGGGACACAAGTTTAACAGAACTTCTTTCGATCGAAACAGCAAAGATTTTACGGAATTTTGTGTGGTCAAAAGCTGCGCCATCGCAAGAATTCAAGGGGAATATGCAGGCAACTGCTATACTTTGGGTGTTCTTGCTTCTTTTATTTGTATTTTTGATCTATGGAAGGACGGGGTAACCCGGTGAAGGGCCAATACATGCTGGTAGACGAGGTAAAGGCACGCATTCAGGACGTGTATCGCCAGCTGCTGAAATCACGCGAATTGACTCCCCGCTACGGGCAACGGCAGATGATTGCTGAAATTGCCAATACCCTTGGCGTGCTGGCGAGTGACGCCACGCAGCCGGCTCCAATCTGTGTGATCGAGGCCGGCACCGGCACTGGCAAGACCCTCGCCTACCTGCTGGCAGCCGTGCCTTTGGCGCAAGCGCTTGATCTGAAGGTAGTTATCGCCACCGCCACCGTCGCCCTGCAGGAACAAGTGACGCACAAGGATATACCGGAGCTTTTGCAGGGAACTGACCTGCAATTCAGTTATGCTCTGGCCAAGGGCCGCGGCCGCTACGTCTGCCTGTCAAAGCTCGACATGTTGTTGCAGGGTAACGCCAGCATGCAGGCTCTGATGGACCTGTATGGCGAGGAATTGCAGGACACTGCCAGCGGTGGCGATCGCGCCCTGTACGCGCGCATGCTGGAGGCCTTGAGTGCCGGTGAATGGCAGGGTGATCGTGATGACTGGTCGCAACCGGTCAGCGATGCCGACTGGCTGCCCCTCACTGTAGATAACGCACAGTGTATGGGACCGAAGTGCAGTAATTTTCGCAGCTGCTGCTTCTATCAGGCGCGGGAATCCATGGACAAGGCGGATTGCATCATCGCCAATCACGATCTGGTACTGGCCGACCTCGCGCTGGGAGGTGGTGTAATCCTGCCGGATCCCGCCAACAGCATCTATATCTTCGATGAAGCGCATCACCTGCCTTTCAAGAGTAACAATCATTTCGCCAGTTTCTCTCGCATCAAAGCCACCAATACCTGGCTGGAACGCAGCGAGGGCATGTTGCTGCGCCTCGTGAGCGATGGCTTGCTGGAATCGGCGCAACAAGCATCCCTGCAGGTGCTGATCCGATCAGCGCGCTCGGGACTGGATGCCGCCTGGGTCATGCTGGAACAGACGGTGGAGAGTCTCGACTCTATCGATCGTTATGAAAATCGGGCCCAACACGCGTTCAAACTGGGTGTGGTGCCGGAGGCGATTCAGGCAGTGGCGGCAAATCTCGCGAATCTGTTCACGCGTTTGCATACAGGGTTGCAGGATATTAGCGATGATTTGAAACGGGCCATGGAGGAAAGTGCTGACGGCAAGCGCCGCCTGCTGGCGGAGCAGTGGTTTCCCATTTTTGGCAGTACTTGCAAGCGTGCCGAGGGTTGTCAGGCTTTATGGCTCAGCTATGCGGCGAGTGATCCGGTCGGCAAGGCGCCCTATGCGCGCTGGCTCAGTGTCAACGAAAACAGCAATTATCCGGATATATCCCTGTCGTCCAGTCCGGTGCTCGCCGCAGAAAATTTGCAGCAGCGTCTCTGGCAGAGTTGTGCCGGAGCCATTTTGACTTCGGCTACGCTGTCAGCGTTGGGTGAATTTGACATGCTCAAGCTGCGCGCAGGATTGCCGGAGCATACCCGTTATCTGAGTATTCCGAGCCCGTTCGATTTCGGCAATGCTGCTGTGTTGCTGATTCCCCGCATGCATTGCGACCCGTCGCAGACAGAGGCCCACACCGACTTTATCGTCAAGGCAATTCCGAAATTGTTGCAAAAAGATTGCGCAGCGCTCATGTTATTTTCAAGTCGTCGCCAGATGCAGGATGTGATGCAACGGCTGCCAAAGCAATGGCTTGAGAAAGTCCTGTGTCAGGATGATTACCAGAAAGCGCAACTGCTGAAATATCATCGCCAGCGGGTGGACAAGCAAGAGGGGAGTCTCATTTTCGGCTTGGCGAGTTTCGCCGAGGGCGTGGATCTTCCAGGCAAATATTGTACGCATGTGCTGATTGCGAAGATTCCGTTCGCTGTACCCAACGACCCTATAGAAATGACATTGTCTGACTGGATCGAGCAACAGGGCAAAAATGCATTCATGACGTTAGCGGTGCCAGATGCGGCATTTCGTCTGGTTCAAGCCAGTGGACGTTTGTTACGAAGTGAGACCGATACTGGTCAGATTACCCTGTTCGACGAACGGCTGGTGAGTCGTCGGTATGGCACCACGATTCTGGACTCCATGCCGCCTTACCGGCGCGAACTACTGCGTGAGTTGGCGCCGGACTAGCAAGAGCTGCGCAGCTCAGTGGCGGCTGGAGCGCTTCAAGTGATTGAAATAATACGCAGCGCCAGCGCCACCAACAGCGCCGACGAGGATAAGCACCAGCAGATTGTCGACGAGAGCGCCGAGTCCTACACCGATGATGATGCCGATGGTAATACACAGTGCATATGTGCCTTGTTCAGCCTGTTTTTGTTTCAACTTCTTGGACATAACATTGCTCCTGCTCTGATTCGCGAGCGCTATTCGATATTCGTAACTGAGTAAATTACGCTGCTCTGTCTGGAAAAGCGCAGGGGATCGACTGCCTGCGCCCCAATGGCATCTACCACTTCCATGCCTTCAACTACCCTGCCAATTACGGTGTATTTCCCGGACAACCACTGGGCCTCGGTGAGACTGATGAAAAACTCCGCACCGTTGGTATTCGGTCCCTGGTTGGCGAGAGCAACCACGCCGCGTGAAATTGGACGCGTGGGTGCAGCGCTGCGATAGCGAAAGCCCTGGTTTTCATAGGCTGTCTTCACGGTCATGCTCTGCAGTGTGCGCAATACTTCTTCCTGTCGGGCAACCAGTTCGGTGACGCTATCAATGCCCAAGTTGCGATACAGCGGTCGCAAGATATCCGCATCAAATTCGGCTTTGCTGCCTATATCAAGCAGCGGGTTAAAGGTACCGTCAGGATTCATTACATTGGCACGATTCAGGCCCAATGCGTCGGCATTAATTTCATCGGCCAGTGCCGTGCCAGGTGCGCCAAGTGAGTGATAGGCGGGACTGCCGGCCTGAATAATAAAGCCCGGTATTACCCGGTGAAAACGCATGCCGTCGTAGTAGCGTGGTCGCAAACCGGTATTTGTCACGGCATCCAGAATTTCAATTTCGCCCGCCGCCAGACTCATGAAATGCTGCACATTGTTCGGCGCCTCCTGGCGCAGCATTTCCAGGAAGATATCGCCACGCGAGGTGCTGATCAGCATTAGAGGATTGCCTGGGTCTTCCATCACACTGCGTGCGCTGCTGGCATCGGCCATGGCCAGAAGCGGCGTGAGGTAGCAGGCGCAAAACAGCAACATGGAATTCAGTGTCTTTGAAAGGATCGGCATGGGGCTCACAGGCTAATGCAGTAATTCATGGTCGGCGGGCAGTTGGCGCGACATCCATAACGCCAGTTTGTGGCGCATGTTTTGCACGCTTTCATCCTGCGTCGCAAGTGGTTGAATCAACTTGTCTTTCACGAGCAGCAGATAGATGGCGCGGGCCTTGAGATCAGCGTGAGCAGTGTTGTCAAATTGGCCGGCACCGCGTGCCTTAAAATAGCGTTCACCCACACGCAGCGCTTCCTTGAATAATTCACTCTCATGTTTTAGTTTTTTCAAGGTCGGAATGCTCTCAGGCTGCGCGCTAAATATCTGCATTGATTGTAGGGGTAAACTATCAAGCCATGCAATAAAGCGAAATTATTCCTGCAGCTGATAGCGCGCGAGGTCTGCCGGTGTGTCGATGTCATTGAGAATGGCTGAATCGTCAATTGCGAGTTCCACCACGGCATCCTGATTTGACTCGGTGATGGCACGTCCGCCGGAGTCTCCCTGTAATGCTTGCAGCTTCGCATAAAAATTGCGCCCGAAGCCAACTGGATTACCCGGTCGGGTGTAATAACAAGGTAACACGATGGTAGCGGGGGAGAGGCGATCTGCGATCAGCCGATAGGTGCTGCTCTCGATAAAAGGCATATCAGCGAGACAGACCAGGCAAGCATCCCAGTCCAGTGCCTTGCTGACACCGAAGGCGAGACTGGCACCCATGCCCTCAGCGGCGCCAGTGAAAGTCTCGATCGAGGTGTTGTGCAACTGCAATTGGTCAGCGAGTTCGGGGCGCGTAATAACCACACTGGGCAGGCCCGCGTAATGTATGTTTGCAAGCGTCTGCTGCACGACGCTCATGCCGTTCGCGAGTTTGGCGTTGAGCTTGACGCTGCCGAAGCGACTGCTAAAGCCTGCCGCCAAAATAATTGCGCCAACGATTTTTGTCATAGCTCAAACGTTGTTGCCGCAGGGCGCGGCAACTGCAGCGGTAAGGTGAAGTTGCGATCAGTGCAGAATCTTGTCGCTCTTGCGATCCATGTCAGTTTCTTGCTGGCTGATCTCTACGACGAAGCTCTCGCGTTTCGAGCTGGTGCCGCCCAGCTTGTTGCTGACCTTGATCGGTTTGGCAACGGTGGCGTCATGCTGCTCCTGCGCAGCCATCTTCGCCTGCAACTGTTCACTCAGGTGACGGCGCAGGCGATTGACAACGCTGGTCATGACCTCGATGGTCTGACTCAGCTGGTCGAGTGTGATGAGAGTGCGTTCCGGGTCATTGTCGACTTCTTTGTCTGCAAATTGGTCGTCACTCATGCACAGGCTCCTTTGCTATTGCTCGTCGTAAGCGTATTCATTGCTACTTTGGACTGACTCGCGCGAGCAGATCCAGGGATTTTTTCAGGACTCTTAGTCCCAGGTAAGTGCCCCACCGGTTTGATATTCGATGACGCGGGTTTCAAAAAAATTCTTTTCCTTGCGCAAATCCATAATTTCGGACATCCAGGGGAAGGGGTTGGCAACGCCCTTGAATTGTTCCTTCAAACCGATCTGCACGAGGCGGCGATTGGCAATGAACTGCAGGTATTCTTCCATCATGGCCGCATTCATTCCCAGCACACCCCGTGGCATGGTGTCGCGTGCGTATTCAATTTCCAGCTGGGTTGCCTGCAAGATCATTTGCGTGGCATGTTCCTTCATCGTGTCAGTCCACAGATTCGGGTTTTCCAGCTTGATCTGATTGATCATGTCGATGCCGAAGTTCAAATGCATGGACTCGTCACGCAGGATGTACTGGAACTGCTCTGAAGTGCCGGTCATTTTGTTGCGTCGACCCATAGAGAGAATCTGGGTGAAACCGCAATAGAAGAAGATGCCTTCGAGACAGCAATAAAATGCAATCAGGTTTTTCAACAAGGCCTGATCACTCTCGATAGTGCCGGTGTGGAACGTGGGGTCGCTCAGCTCCTGCGTGTATTTCAGGCCCCAGGAGGCTTTCTTCGCCACTGAAGGCACTTCGTGATACATGTTGAATATCTCGCCTTCGTCCATTGCCAAAGACTCAATGCAATACTGGTATGCGTGGGTGTGGATCGCTTCCTCAAATGCCTGCCTGAGAATGTACTGGCGACATTCCGGATTGGTGATCAGGCGATAAATCGCGAGTACCAGGTTGTTGGCCACGAGTGAATCGGCGGTGGCGAAGAAGCCGAGATTGCGCTTCACGATCAAGCGCTCGTCCGTAGTCAAGCCATTCGGATTTTTCCACAGGGCGATGTCCGCATTCATGTTCACTTCTTGCGGCATCCAGTGATTGGCACAGCCATCCAGATATTTTTGCCAGGCCCAATCATATTTGAAAGGCACCAGCTGGTTGAGGTCGGCGCGACAATTGATCATGCGTTTGTCATCGACTGCAACGCGAGCGGCGGCGCCATCGAGCTCTTCCAGTCCGACTTTGACTTCCAGCTTTTCCAGTGACTTGATGGCTTTCTCCAGAGGGTTCGCATTCACCGCCTCATCTTCCGCTACCAGATTAGAGGCGTAGCGATTCGGTGCTACGGCAGCAATGGCATCCGCCACCGGTGTGGGCAGCTTTGCTTCATGCGGCACTGCCGGCATCGCTGCCTCTGCAGCAGTATTGGCAGCCGCGGCAATAACGGCCGCAGCTTTTGCCGCCGCTGGCTTGGCAAGGGGCGCGAGAGCTTCCTCGCGATCGAACTCATCCCATGACAGCATAGTGAAACCTCTTTAATCTCTGTATGTATTCGTGTTAATTAATCGTATGAACTGCTTATTTCATTGCACTCGTGTTGCGGTGCAACTTGCCAGCACTTACTGGCAAGCTTCGCAATCAGGATTGTCAATAGAGCAGGCCTGCGGCACTGCCGCTGCTTCGCTCGATACCTTGTTCAGGCTGTTATCGGATACCGTAGACTTCTCCGTTGTGGTAGCCGCCAGTGCACGCAAGTAATAAGTAGTCTTGAGTCCGCGCAGCCAGGCCATACGATAAGTGATATCCAGTTTCTTGCCGTTCGCCCCGGCCACATACAGGTTCAGGGATTGGGCCTGGTCGATCCATTTCTGGCGACGGCTTGCGGCATCGACCAGCCAGCGTGGTTCTACTTCGAACGCAGTGGCATAGATCAGCTTGATCTCGGCCGGGACACGATCAATTTTTTGTACACTGCCTTCGTAATATTTCAGATCGTTGACCATGACACTGTCCCACAGGTTCAGCTGCTTCAGGTCATTGACGAGGTACGGGTTCACGACCGTGAACTCGCCGGACAGATTGGATTTCACGAACAGGTTCTGGTAAGTCGGCTCGATGGATTGAGAGACGCCAGTGATATTTGCGATGGTCGCTGTTGGCGCAATGGCGAGCACATTGGAATTGCGCATGCCGGTCTGCTTGATGCGTTGCCGCAGGCTTTCCCAGTCCAGTCGCTGTTCCAGGTTTACGTCCAGATAATCGGCGCCGCGTTCTGCCTGCAACAACTTCAGGGAGTCGATGGGGAGAATGCCGCGATCCCACAGTGAGCCGTCGTAGGATTGATAACGACCGCGTTCTTCCGCCAGTTCGGTAGATGCATGAATGGCATGATAACTGACCACTTCCATGGAGACGTCGGCAAACTCGACGGCCGCATCAGAGCCGTAGGGAATACGCAGTTTATACAGCGCGTCCTGAAAGCCCATGATGCCCATGCCGATAGGGCGATGTTTCAGGTTGGAGCGCTCGGCTTGTTCGACCGAGTAGTAGTTAATGTCGATGACATTATCCAGCATGCGCACGGCAGTCTTGATCGAGCGCTGCAGTTTGGCGTGATCCAGGCCATTCCCATCGACGTGATTCACGAGATTGATCGAACCAAGATTACATACTGCGATCTCATCCTTGCTGGTGTTCAGCGTGATCTCGGTGCACAGGTTGGAAGAGTGAATCGTGCCCACATGTTGCTGCGGCGAGCGCACGTTGCACGAGTCCTTGAACGTCATCCACGGATGTCCGGTTTCGAACAGCATGGAGATCATCTTGCGCCATAACTGACTGGCCTTGATCGTCTTGTACACTTCGATCTGTCCGGCCTGTGCCTTGCGCTCGTACTCTTCGTAGGCTTTCTCGAAGGCTCTGCCGTGCAGGTCATGCAGGTCGCGTACATTGTTCGGCGAGAACAGGGTCCAGTCCTGGTCGTTGAAGACGCGCTTCATGAACAGGTCGGGAATCCAGTTCGCCGTGTTCATGTCGTGGGCGCGGCGGCGATCGTCGCCAGTGTTCTTTCTCAGCTCCAGGAATTCTTCAATATCCAGATGCCAGGTTTCCAAATAGGAACACACGGCACCTTTGCGCTTGCCGCCCTGATTAACGGCGACCGCGGTGTCATTCACAACTTTCAGGAAAGGTACGACGCCCTGCGACTTGCCATTGGTGCCCTTGATGTGGGCGCCGAGGGCGCGCACTGGCGTCCAGTCGTTACCCAGACCGCCGGCCCACTTGGATAGCATCGCGTTGTCGCGAATTGCGGAGTAAATGCCGTACAGATCATCGGGCACAGTCGTGAGGAAACAGGAAGACAACTGCGGACGCAAGGTGCCGGAGTTGAACAGCTGCGGTGTTGAAACCATGTAATCAAAACTGGAGATCAGATTGTAGAATTCGATCGCCCGTTGTTCCCGGTTCTCTTCGTTGGAGGCGAGACCCATGGCAACTCGCATGAAGAACACCTGTGGCAATTCGAAGCGGATGCCGTTGCTGTGAATGAAGTAACGGTCGTACAGGGTTTGCAGGCCCAGATAGGTGAACTGCTGGTCGCGGTCTGCTTGCAGCGCTTCACCGAGTACGGCCAGGTCATACTCGAGCAGATGTGGAGACAGCAGTTCCAGCTCGACCCCTTTCTCGATATATGGTCTCAGGGTGGTGGCGTAACGGTAGTGCATCTCTGACTGCGTGGCGGCATCAGTAATGCCGAGGAAGCTGAGCGCTTCCGAGCGCACGGTGTCCATCAACAGGCGTGCGGTGACATAGGAATAGTTCGGATCTTTTTCCACCATCGTGCGCGCAGTCATAACCATGGAGGTGCGTACGTCTTCCAGTTTGACGCCCGGGTAAAGGTTCTTCAGGGTCTCGCTGTAGATTTGGTCGGCTGACACATCGCTGAGGCCTTCACAGGCTTCGTCGATGACCGTGCGCAGACGGATAGTATCCAGCGGTCCCTGCGTACCATTGGGATAGGTCACTGTTATGGCGGATTGGGCTGGTTTATCGGCTTCTTTCTTCTGCTCGCGCAGGCGCGCGTGTTCGGCGCGGTAGATAACGTAGCTGCGCGCGATCTTGTGTTCGCCGGAGCGCATTAGCGCCAATTCCACCTGATCCTGAATGTCCTCGATATGAATAGTGCCGCCAGAAGGCATGCGGCGGCGGAAGATCTCACTGATTTGCACTGACAGTTGCTTTACCGACTCGTGAATCCGCGTCGAGGCAGCCGCGTTGCCACCTTCTACGGCGAGGTAAGCTTTAGTAATGGCGACGGCGATCTTGGATTCATCGTAAGAAACCACAGCGCCGTTGCGCTTGATGACTCGTAATTGTCCAGGAGCGGTAGCGGTCACAGAGACGCCGTCGTCACGGCGTGGGGCAGGTGCTGTGCGAGAGTCACCTGAGGATTGGACGTCAGTTTGCATGATTTGCTCCGAATTTTTGTATTCACATTCTTGTGTATGTTTTTATGTCTGCCGGGGCAGGACAACGAGGCCCGTCCTGATTTGAATGTGTTACCCGTGTTCCCCGGGTTGGACAGTCAAATTGCAGGCAGCGAAAGCCATATACTATATATTGTGTTTTTGCGGCTGGACTTTAATTGTTTTTACAAAGTTTTTAACAATTTTTCAGGAATTGTGTGATTCCGTGAAACTAACCCCAGAAATCAGGTGCATCCACCTGGTTTTACTCAAGCGCTTTTCTTATTAGTTGAGCGGGGAGCTTGCCCCGATCACTTAAATTTGTACGAATTTCGTGCTAAACCCGGTTCAGAGAAGCTCTCGACGTACGCCCTTCATATACAACATATAGACATGTCACAAAGTACCGCCACAAGATAAAGCGCTTACGGGGTTATTGCAAGAGGTATTTGTGTGTGTATTGTGTGCACAAGATGTGCATAGATTAAGATCAGGTCGCGGAAAATCTGTTTGCGGCCAGAGGCTTGCCGAAGAGGGTGCACTCGCACCTGGATTGTGGCCGCGAACTGGACCCTGCTGGTCTGCTAGCGGGCGAAAAACAGCGGGAAAACGTCCAATACTACATATAGTGGTTGCTAGAACCGGAAAACTACTGGGATAGCAGAAATTCCAGCAAGGCTTTCTGTGAATGCATGCGATTCTCGGCTTCGTCCCAGATCACGGCATCCGTTGCCTCCAGCAGTTCCGCGCTGACTTCCTCGCCGCGATGGGCGGGCAGGCAGTGCATAAACAGCGCATCTGATTTGGCGCGTGCCATTAATGCTGTATTTACCTGATAGGGCTTGAACTGCGTCAGGCGTTCGGCCTGTTGATGTTCCTGCCCCATGGAGGCGAACACATCGGTGACCACCAGATCCGCATCCTTAACCGCCAGCTGCGGGTCGCGCAACAATTGCACTCGATCCTGGTTGCTGGCGAGCAGGGCGGCATCGGGTTCGAATCCGACCGGGCAGGCAATGCGCAGTTCAAAATCGATGGCGCAAGCGGCATTGATGTAGGACTGGCACATATTATTGCCATCCCCGATCCAGGCTACAGTCTTGCCGGTAAGCGACCCCCGGTGTTCCATGTAAGTTTGTACATCCGCCAGTAACTGGCAGGGATGAAAGCTGTCACTGAGAGCGTTAATCACTGGTACCCGCGAGTGTTCGGCAAAGCGTTCGATGCGGCTGTGCTCAAAGGTGCGAATGGCAACACAGTCCACCATGCGCGAGAGCACGCGTGCACTATCTTCAATGGGTTCACCGCGACCGAGCTGGGTGTCAGCGTTGGCCAGGAAGATAGAAGCGCCACCCATTTGGGTCATGGCAACTTCGAAGGCGACGCGCGTGCGCGTGGAGGCTTTATCAAAGATCAGGCCCAGCGTGCGGCGCTCCATAGTGAGCGCCAGCGCCGGATCGCGCTTCAAGGCCATCGCCCGTTGCACGATTCCCAGCAACTCGGCGCTGCTCACATCCAGCAAGGTTAAAAAATGGCGTACGCTCATACCAGTATTCCAAATAAAAAGGGTAGCTCGCGCTACCCATTAGAAGGTGGCTATTCTAGACAAAATTGCGGGTCGGGGCAAACCGCCTGGCAGCGCCAGGTGCCGCCAGACCCGGGAGCAACGCCATTGTGCTGCTGCCCCGCATTCGCTAGGCTCAGACCATGGAGCTCTTATGAACCCGATCGAACTCAACCTGTTTGGCAGTCGCGTAGCGGCCATCTGCGATGAAATGGGAGTGGTGCTACGGCGCACCGCATTCTCACCGAATATCAAGGACCGGCTGGATTTTTCCTGTGCCCTGTTCGATCGCGCCGGCGAGCTGTTTGCCCAGGCCGCACACATTCCAGTGCATCTGGGCAGCATGGCCTACGCGATGGGGGGCATCGTCGGACAACGTGACTGGCAGGCCGGCGATATGCTGGTGTTGAATGATCCTTACCTCGGCGGCACCCACTTGCCCGATGTGACGGTGATTGCCCCGGTATTTGCGGGCTCCGGTTTTAACGCCAAAGAGGCTACCTTGCTCGGCTTCGTCGCTAATCGCGCCCATCACGCGAATATCGGTTGTGATACGCCCGGGTCGATGCCGGTATCTTCCAGTCTGGACGAGGAAGGCATCATCATTCCCCCAACCTGGTTGCTGCGCGGCGGTAAATTGCAGGACCACGGCATCGCGCTGCCCGATATGCAGGGTGGCAAGCTCAGCGGTGATATTGCGGCCCAGGTCGGCGCCAACCAGGTGGGCAGCGCGCGTCTGCAAGAACTCGTGCACAGCATTGGTACGGCAGCATTCGAGCAGGGCGTGAGCGAACTGAATGCCTATGCTGATCGCTTGATGGCCGTGGCGATCAGCCAACTGCAGCCCGGTGCCTACCAGTTTGCTGACCTGCTTGATGACGATGGCTGCGGTTCCCGGGATATTCCACTGGCAGTCACCTTGACTATTACCCCTGCTGCGATCGTGCTGGACTTCAGTGCCAGCGCGGCGCAGGTGCCAGGTAACTTGAATTGCCCGGAGTCTGTGGTTGCCGCTGCCGCGTATTATTGCCTGCGCTGTTTGCTGCCTGATGCAGCGCCAGCCTGTGCCGGATTATTCCGCCGGGTGCGATTGGTGACACGACCCGCTTCCATCATCAACGCCGAACGACCGGCAGCGGTAGCGGCAGGCAATGTGGAAACCTCCATGCGTCTGGTTGACCTTGTATTCGGTGCGCTGGCGCAGGCGCTGCCAGAGCGCATACCCGCCGCCAGTCAGGGCACCATGAATAATGTGGCGATGGGACATATCGATGCCGAGAGCGGCACGCGCTGGGATTATTATGAAACGCTCGCCGGTGGCATCGGCGGTGGTCCACGTTATGCGGGCCTCGATGCGGTCCACAGTCACATGACGAATACCTTGAACACCCCGATTGAGAGTCTGGAGATGCATTATCCGCTGCGGGTGACGAACTATAGCGTGCGTGCCGGCAGTGGCGGTGCCGGACTGCACCGTGGCGGTAACGGTATCGTGCGCGAGTATGAGTTTCTGGCGGCGGCCCAATGCAGCCTGTTGACCGAGCGCAGGCGGATACCGCCCTGGGGCTTACATGGTGGCAGCCCTGGTGCGTGTGGCCGCAACTTCCTGAATGGCGCAGAATTACCCGCGAAATGCACACTCAATGTCAGCGCGGGTGATCGTTTACGCATCGAAACACCCGGCGCTGGTGGCTGGGGTAAAGTACCCCTTTGCTGACAAGGTCTGGCCCCTCGGTGTAAACTTGCCCCCTTCGCGGTGTTGCGTAAGTGGTTTCGCTTGCGCCACCAACCACCCAGTCTCCGAGGCAGTAATAGCATGAGTATCGAACAAACCATCAAAGACCAGATCCAGTCCAACAGCATCCTGCTGTACATGAAGGGTAATCCGGATGCACCACAGTGCGGATTCTCAGCACGGGCGACGCAAGTGTTGATGGCTTGCGGCAAACGCTTTGCTTACGTGGATATTCTCAGCAATCCGGAAATACGCGCAAACCTGCCGCAAATTTCCAACTGGCCGACTTTTCCGCAACTTTTTATCAACGGCGAACTGATTGGTGGTTGTGACATCATCACCGAGATGCACGAGAAGGGTGAATTACAGGCGCTGGTGGATAAGGCTGGCGCCGACGCCTGATAGCTGTAGTCAGTAATAATCTGCTTTGCGGTTGCGCCTAACTGGCTGCACGGGGCCAACCGCCTAACTCTTGCCATCTGTTTACTATCCGACAAAATAATTCTGCTGTCTTCTCTGCGTCATAGCGCGCAGAGTGCGCTTCGTTTTCGTCAAAGGCTATACCTGCTGCTTCGCAGGCGCGCGCCAGTACCGTCTGCCCATAGGCGAGGCCGCTGAGGGTAGCGGTGTCGAAACAGGAAAAGGGGTGGAAGGGATTGCGCTTGAGGTCGTGGCGGTCACTGGCGGCATTGATGAAGCCAAGATCGAAATGGGCATTGTGTCCAACCAGAATCGCGCGCTTGCATTGATTGGTCTGCATGGCGTCACGCACGGTCTTGAACAGTGCCGTGAACACATCTTTCTCGCTGCGCGCAATGCGTAGCGGATGGAACGGATTGATACCGGTAAATTTCAAAGCTGCTTCTTCGATATTTGCGCCGTCAAAGGGCACGATGCGCTGAAAGAAGGTTTGGTCTATCTCCAGAATGCCCTGTTCATTCATGCCGGGAATTACCGCAGCTATTTCCAGGATTGCATCTGTTGCTGACTTGAAGCCACCAGTTTCCACATCGATTATCACCGGTAAAAAGGTGCGAAACCGGTCTGCCATTAGCGTCGTTTCGGACGAGTCCTCGTTGTCATCTATCATGCCTCGTCCCTGGCGATACGCCATTGCACAACTTCATTTGCGCGTATAGGAATTATAGTGTCATCAAGATACGCGTAGTGAGCGGGCATCCGATGTGCGGTTTTTTGCAGATGAATGCGCGTCTGGTTGCGCGGCAGTCGGTAAAAATCCGCCCCATGAAAACTGGCGAATGCTTCCAGTTTATCCAGTGCGTTACATTGTTCGAATACCTCTGCATACAATTCCAGCGCAGCAGGAGCCGAGTAAACCCCGGCGCAGCCGCAGGCATGTTCTTTGGTGAGGCGCGCATGTGGCGCCGAGTCTGTGCCAAGGAAAAATTTCGGGTTACCACTGGTCGCGGCTTCAACTAGTGCAGCCTGATGCTGGCTGCGCTTCAATACCGGCAGGCAATAGAGGTGAGGCCTGACGCCGCCGACGAACAAGTCATTGCGGTTATATAACAAGTGATGCACGGTAATGGTGGCAGCTACATTGGCCGCAGCGGCGCTAACAAACTCGACTGCCTGTTTGGTGGTAATGTGTTCGAGTACGATGCGCAAGGTTGGCAAGCGCTGCAGCAGCGGTGCCAAAATGGTATCGATGAAGATCTTTTCGCGATCGAAAATATCGACCTGATGGGTAGTGACCTCGCCGTGCAGCAACAAGGGTAGCCCGACTTCCGCCATATATTCCAATACCGGTAAAACAGTATCGATGTGGGTGACGCCGTTATCAGAATTCGTGGTTGCACCCGCCGGGTAATACTTGATGGCATGCACATATTCGTTGGCGGCGGCCCGCTGTGCTTCGGCTACCGGGAGTTTGTCCGTGAGATACAGAGTCATCAAGGGCTGGAATTGATTGCCAGCGGGGCGCGCCGCCAGAATGCGTTCACGATACGCCAGTGCCGCCGCGACTGTGGTCACGGGTGGCTTCAGGTTGGGCATGACGATGGCACGACCGAAGCGGGTAGCGGTATGGGGAACTGTGGTGTTGAGGGCGGCGCCATCGCGCAGATGCAGGTGCCAGTCATCCGGTAGGGTGAGGCTGAGTTTTGCTGGGTTCATGCCAGGGGTGCTTCGCTTGAATTTGCGCCATTGTACAGTAATGCCTGACACAGCTGAATTGCCGATTGCGCGTTTTTCCTCCGCTTTTCACTTTCAGTGAGGCGGCCGTCCGGGTTTTATTCCTGACGCGTGATGGTGCTAGAATACGCGTCTTTTTACGCCGGAGCTATTGCAATGAAAGGTGTCATGTCAGAGATCAATAAAGTCGTACTGGCCTATTCAGGAGGTCTCGACACCTCGGTTATCGCAATGTGGCTGCAACAAACCTATGGCTGCGAAGTCGTCACCTTCACGGCTGACATTGGCCAGGGCGGAGAATTAGAACCGGCGCGCGCCAAAGCCAAAGCGATGGGCATCAAGGAAATCTATATCGAAGATCTGCGCGAAGAATTTGTGCGCGACTTTGTCAATCCGATGTTTCGCGCCAATGCCCTTTATGAGGGTGAGTATTTGTTAGGTACCTCGATTGCGCGCCCACTCATTGCCAAGCGTCTGGTTGAAATTGCGGCAGAAACAAAAGCGGATGCAATCTCGCATGGTGCCACCGGCAAAGGCAATGACCAGGTGCGGTTCGAACTGGGTGCCTATGCGCTGAGCCCCGGCATCAAGGTCATCGCTCCCTGGCGCGAATGGGATCTGACTTCGCGGGATACGCTGCTCGCTTATTGTGAGAAACACAAAATTCCGGTGGAAATGAAGCAAGGCAAGAAATCGCCTTACTCCATGGATGCCAATCTGCTGCATATCTCCTACGAGGGCAACATTCTCGAAAACCCGGCGGCAGAACCGGAAGAATCCATGTGGTTGTGGACTAAATCACCGGAGACTGCGCCAGATCTAGCGACTTATATAGAGCTGGAATATCAGCGCGGTGACATCGTGGCGCTTGATGGTGTCAAGCTCTCGCCCGCCAACCTGTTGACCCGCCTGAACCAGATTGCCGGTGCCAATGGCATTGGCCGGGCCGATATCGTGGAAAATCGTTATGTAGGCATGAAGTCTCGTGGTTGTTATGAAACTCCTGGTGGGACGGTGATGCTGAAGGCGCATCGCGCGATCGAGTCACTCACCATGGATCGTGAGTTGGCGCACCTGAAAGATGATTTGATGCCGCGCTATGCGTCACTTGTCTACAACGGTTATTGGTGGTCGCCGGAGCGCATGGCGTTGCAGCAATTGATCGATTACTCGCAGATTTATGTCAGCGGCAAGGTGCGTCTGAAGCTGTACAAAGGCAATGTCAGTGTGGTCGGCAGGGAATCAGATCAGTCCTTGTTCGATCAGCATATAGCCACTTTCGAAGATGACGCGGGTGCCTACAATCAGGCGGATGCCGGTGGCTTTATCAAACTCAACGCCTTGCGTCTGCGTATCGCCGCATTGAAAGGACGCAAGTAGTTATCCGATCAGACGCTGGTCTTGTGCCGGTATTCGCATAGATCATGAATTACGCAGGCTGCGCAAAGGGGCTTGCGTGCCATGCACACATAGCGCCCATGCAGGATTAGCCAGTGATGGGCGTCCAGCAGAAATTCCGCGGGCACCAGTCGTAGCAGACGCCGTTCCACTTCCAGAACATTCTTGCCAGGCGCGATGCCGGTGCGGTTGGATACGCGAAATATGTGCGTGTCCACCGCCATCGCGATCTGGCGGAAGGCAGTATTGAGTACCACGTTCGCTGTCTTGCGACCTACGCCAGGCAGCGCCTCCAGTGCCGCGCGTTCAGCCGGCACCTGCGAGCCATGGCGCTCGATGAGCAGGTTGCAGGTCTGGATAATATTGGCCGCTTTCGTATTAAACAGGCCAATGGTTTTTATATAGCGCTTCAAACCATCCACCCCGAGCCGGCTGATTGCCTCCGGCGTATTCGCCACTTTGAACAACTCCTGGGTAGCCTTGTTGACACTGACGTCAGTGGCCTGGGCAGACAGGATCACGGCAATCAATAATTCAAATGGGCTGCTGCACTGCAATTCAGTTTTTGGCTCGGGATTGGCGGCGCGCAGACGTGAAAATATTTCGTGGCGGCGCTGCTGGTTCATGGGGCGTGAATCTTGCCAGTTACGCGCGCGCGCTTTACTGGAGTGTTGGCATTAAGGTCAGGTAGTGGTTGCAGGGTTGGCAGCACGGCGTTTTTCAGTGCCAGTAACAGACCTAACAGGATCAATGCGGCCGGAGCGAGGCGGGCGAAGTGGAAAAATTCGGGGCTGTTGTTCGCGGCCATGCTGCTGTGCTGCGCCATGGTAGCGGGCATGAGCAGCATCCAGTTGCTGCCAATCTGTCCCTCTATCAATAGTTCGCGGACTGCGGCGAAACTGACAATTGCAAGCAAATATCCGCTACCTGTGACCAACGCGGAGTACAACACATTCAGTACAGGCTTATGCAGGGAGCGCGTTTCCAGATGTAGCAACAGCGCCATGTTGCAACTGATCAAGGGCACATAGATTCCCAGTTCCCGGTAGAGCGGGTAGTAGAAGCGCTGTAAAAAATTATCAATCAGTGTGGTGAAGACGGCCAGCACAAACATATAAAAGACGAAGCGCCATTGGGAGCTGAGCAAGTGTTGGCTAAGTGCTACAGTCAGGCTGGCGAGCACCAGCACGATCAAGCTTGCCAGACCGAGAGCGAGCCCATTGGCGAGAGAGGTGGAGACGGCGAGCAGTGGGCTCAAGCCGAGTAACTGCACCAGTGCCGGATTGTTATGCCAGATGCCTGGAGCTTGTTTTGCTTGATATTGCAGTGCGCTCATCTGTCCTGCTCCTGCATTGCGGGCAGGCTGCGCGACTTGCGATGCCCATAGATGCGCGGTCGACACAGATGATCCAGTAATGGTGCGCAAAAGTTGCCGAACAATACGGCGATTGCCACCGAATCGAGGTAGCTGCCCCATACGCGTATGCTGTAAATGCTGCAACCAATCAACAGCCCATAGACGAGCTTGCCGCGAGTGGTAGTTGCCGCACTGACCGGATCAGTGGCGATGAAGAAAGCCCCGAGCATGGTGGCACTGCCTAACAAATGTAAGTAGGGTGTACCGTAAATGGCGAAACTGTTTGGCGCATAGAACAGTGCAGAGATCGCGCTGACAGTGACAATAATGCTGACAGGGATATGCCAGGAGATGATGCGGCGATAAAGCAGGTACAAGCCGCCTATGAGATAGCCAATATTCATTAATTCCCAGCCAGTGCCAGCCGCTTTGCCCAGAACTGCAGCGTTGGTATCAAGCGCTGTCAATATGGCGCTGGTGCCAGCCATCTTGAATTCGATAAGCGGTGTTGCCAGCGCCAGACCATCGATGTATGGCACGAGCGTGGATTCGCTGCCTATCAAAAAAGGGAAGCTCGCCAACAGACTCTGCCGCAATCCATTCCAGCTGAAAGGCGTGAAGGATTGGCCATCTAACAGTTGTGCGTTGGGTACATGCCAGGTTGTCATGTCCAGCGGGAAGGCCAGCAGCAGAACCAGATAACCACACATGGCTGGATTGAACGGGTTCTGCCCGAGTCCGCCGAATGCGTGCTTGGCGATGAGCACGGCAAAGCCAATGCCGGATCCAACCAACCACCAGGGCGAGCCGGGAGGAATCGTTAGCGCGAACAGGACGGCGGTGACAAGCACGCTGTTGTCCCGTAATTGCGGTGCCGGACTCAGGCCGCGCAAGCGCAATGCCAGGGCTTCGAACGCGACGGCAAAAAGACTGGCGAGTAATATGTTCAACAGTATTCCGAAGCCGAAGTACCAGATCGCTATGGCGATACCTGGAGCGCAGGCATATATGACCTGCAGCATAATCTGGTTGGTAGCAATTGACGCGTGTTGCTGTGGGCCTGCCAGGTAGCGCATCGCCATCTACTCTTTATCCTTCGCAGGATGCTGCGGCATTTGCGTGTCCGTCGCCAACCTGCTGGATCGCTTCGCATTGGCGCGCGCCACTGCGTCGGCTATTTCCTGCTGCGCCAGTTGGCGCGAGAACTGCACGGATGTGATTGGAGAGGAGTCTGTTGGCAGCAATTCTACTGGGGAAAGCGCTGTCGGTATGCGACGTTCCCTCGCGCTGTCTTTTTCCTGCTTGGTGCGATACTGGTGAAATTGAAAGCGGGTTTGCCAATGTTCACTCTGCTCGCGTGCAACAGACAGTGTGCGTAGTTCCTGTTTCGCGGCCACATAATATTGCACCAGCGGGATATTGCTGGGACACACATAAGCACAGGCGCCACACTCGATGCAATCATCCAGACCATAGGATTGCAGTTGAGTATGATTATGCGTACGTGCAAAGCTGTACAGTTGCTGCGGTAACAAGCGCGCAGGACAGACCTCGGCGCAAAATCCGCAGCGAATGCAGGCGAGTTCTGGTTCTGGTTGCGGAAAATCCTCGACGGTTGCGGCAATCAGGCAGTTCGTGGTTTTGGTGACAGGCGCCTCGGTATGCGCCAACTGCAGTCCCATCAGTGATCCGCCCATTACAGTGGTCAGATGGTGCTGCTCCTGCACGCCACACAGCTTCAACAGAAATGCCACTGGCGTGCCGATAAGTGCCTCAAAATTTTTCGGCGTCTGCAACGCGCGTCCAGTCAGGGTAATGATGCGGCTGATGCTGGGTTTGCCTTCAGCCACTGCTTGATAGACTGCATAGGCCGTGCCGGCATTGTGCAAGAGAATGCCGAGATTGAGAGGGTACTGACCGACTGGAACTTCGAGACCGGTAACTGCCTGCACGATTTGCTTTTCACCCCCGGTGGGATAAGTGCTGTGCAATAACATTAGCTCGATCGGAGAATGTGCGAGTGCGCTGCGCAGCGCCGCAATGGCTGCGGGCTTGTCTTCTTCGATGGCGATGACGCAGCGCGGAGCATGGCATGCAGTACGCAGTAATTCGGCGCCAATCACCACCTCTCTGGCGCGTTCTCGCAGCAAAGCTTCATCGGTACTGATGTAGGGTTCGCATTCAGCGGCATTTATAATCAGCAGCTCGGTGCCATGTTCAATTGCCAGTCGCAATTTGTGAGCGGTGGGGAAGCCGGCCCCACCCATGCCAACAATTCCGGCGGCATCGATCTTGCGCAGCACCTCGAATCCCGTTAGTTGGTCATGATTCAGACAGGGCTGCAATTCCAGCGAGTTGTCATCGCCATCGCACTGCAGGTGAATGCACAGCGCCGCATTGTCAGGATGACCAGCTATTGGCGCGGAACAGATTGCAGTGATCCTGCCAGACGTTGGCGCATGCAACGCGGCGCCTGTGTGATCCAGCTTTTCTGTCAATGCCTGATATTTGAGTACCGCGTCGCCCACTTTAACGAGCGGACTGGAATTGGTGCCGTGATACTGGTTTATTGGGAGGATAAGTTGCGGTGGCAGTGGCATCGGCATGATGCGCGAACGCAAGGATGCGGCCTTGTGTGGAGCGGGCTTGATACCGCCAAAGATTTTACGGCGACGTAGCTGCTGGCGCGGCAAGTGTAAAAAGTTGGTGGAACTCATCTGCGCGCAGCCGCTGTGGATTGCAACTCTGTCGGCAGCTGCCATTGCCAAGGATTTTGTGCAGGGAGCGCAAGCATATCAATGCAATCAACCGGACAGGGGGCTACGCACAAATCACAGCCGGTGCATTCACTGGCAATAACCGTGTGCATCAATTTAGCGCCGCCGATGATGGCGTCCACCGGGCAGGCCTGAATGCACTTCGTACAGCCGATGCATTCTGCTTCACGTATGAAGGCGATCTTTGTGGGTTCGATAGAGCCGTGGGCGGAATTTAATGGTTCGGGATAATCATTCAGCAAATGCGCCAGGCGAATGATGGTAGCTTCCCCGCCAGGAGGACACTGATTAATGGCGCCGCCGCGGGCAATTGCGCGAGCGTAAGGCAGGCAACCTTCGAAACTGCATTGACCGCATTGCGTCTGTGGCAACAGTGCGTTGATCTGATCAATCAGGGTTTTTTGTTGGTTGCTGCTGCTGTACCAGAAAACCAGGCTGCTGCGAATGCTGAGTGCGATGCCGATCAGGGCGGCAATCGCGAACAGTATATTTATAAAAAAATTATCTACGAGTGGCATCGTAATCATACGAGACCCGCAAAACCCAGCAGGCACATCGCTACAATTCCGGCGCTGATCAAATGAATTGGCGCGCCGCGCAGGGGCGCGGGTATATCAGCCGTTTCCAGTCGTTCCCGTAATGCTGCGAACATAACCAGCAACAATCCGAATCCAATAGCAGCCCCAAGACTGTATGTGATGCTGTCAGGAATTGAGCGAACGCTGGTCATGTTCAACAGGGACAGGCCAACAATTGCACTGTTGCCGCTGATTAAATAGAACTCCAGTCCCAGGCGTCTGAACGAATGCGGAAGGCGCGGAGCAAGCTGTGAGAGCAATAACTGCGCGAGGCTTGCACTGACGACAACGAACAGAATTAACTGGAGGAATTCCAGCTGCAATGGCGCCAGCAGCCAGCGCCCAACCAGCAAATTAATTACGGCGCTGGCAAACATGATGCTGCCACTCATCCAGGCCAGTTCGATCGCATTGCGCAGGTTGTTGCTGTACGAAAATAACGCGGACACGCCAAGCAGTTGCACGAGCACGACGTTGTTTACCAATGCCGCCGCGATAATTATGCCAAAGAATTGGGACACGAAATCAGCTCGCTCCGAAACTTGCAAATGAGTGTTGGGTAGTCATCAGTCAGGGACTGCCAGCCTGGGAATTCTAGCATGCTCGACTGCAGCGCCGAAAAGCCAATCAGCCAGCACTGCCGCTGCGTGCGTAATTGGCAGGTATGATTATCGTGGTCGGTTTATTTCGGGAACAAGCCAGTCGAGTAGGTGGTTGGGATGCGGTATTGGGCCAGTATGCTGTCTTCGCTGGCGACAGCAGCGCTGTGATTGATGACCATCTGATAGCCATTGCTGTTTTCGAACACCACGTTTTCTTCCAGGTTGTTTTTCAGTACATTCGAAAAATGATTAAAGTCGCGAATCGGTTCACCGTTGACCTGGTCCACGACCCAGTTGCGCCAGTCGTGATAACCAAGATTCACATCAGCGGCTAACACCTGCAGTGCCACGACCAGTTCGCGGCGTGTTGGAGAGCTCCACTCATCGCGCGCCTGTAGCAGACTTACCGGAGCAGTGCGGCCCCAGTCGCTACCCCAGCGCTTGATCAGGTTCATGTTCAAAGGCACGAACAACACGCCACCATATATATAGTACTCAGGTATCTTGTCGAATTCTTCGGCAGCAACGAGACTGTAACTCTCCTGCACTCGCTGCGCCGGAATCGATACTGTTTGCTCCATGCCGCCGCGGGCAAAGGTTAACTGTATAGACTCATCGATGTGGTGCAAGTCGATGGCGTGTTTGTAGTCAGTGAGTATGTCCTTGGTCAACTGGATGCTGCCGTCATCGGCAATATTGAAGTCATCGATTTTCAAGACCACGTCATTTTCCTGAAGAATATTGTGCGCGGGTGAGTCGTCGAACACCTTGATGACGAGCACGCCACTTTGATCCTTTTGCAAACCATAGGCAGCCTTGGTCGCAGGACTGTCCAGGGTCTGGGTTCTGAAGCCAAGGTCGGGAAAGCCATCATGTGCGCCGTCCTTACTGTCTTCCAGTACATGGTTGATTATGATCGGCGGTACAAAGTAGCCCAGATTCTCGGCGCGGCCACCACTATTCGCCTGCATGACGACACCGACGATTTGCTGGTTGACGATAACCGGACCGCCACTGTTGCCCGGGTTGATCGCGGCATCAATCTGGCCCGCCAAAAGATAAGTGCCACCGTGGGCATAAATCTGCTGCTCTACCCGCGACAGGATGCCCTTCGTAATGCTGAGAGATTTGCCGCCAATCGGATAACCGTACACTGACACTTCTTCCAGCGGATCCGGCAGCTTGCCGATGGCGAGTGCCTTCAGGTCGCTGAAGAATTCCGCTTCATCCACTGTGATAAGGGCCAGGTCGGCATCATGGGAAACAAAAACGACCCGGGCCAGATAGCGGCGCGGGTCATTGTGCTTCTGCGCCTGCACATAGCTCGCGTTGGCGACCACATGGGCGTTCGTCAGGATCAGGTTGCCTTCGATAACGGAGCCGGAACCACTGCTTTGTTGCGGAGTGAGCAAGCGCCAGGGAGTGAAATAGTCAGGCTCGGCCTGAGTTGTGTAAATCTTGATAACGGATTCTTCGATAGCGCGCAGTGCTTCGATCTGGGCAGCGGCGGGTGTTGCTGGCAGCCAGAGCATGCCCAGCAGGCTGAGTGTGCTGAATCTAGCCAGGCGTCGGATATTGGATATGGGATTCATAGGGCAACTCACTTCCTTCCTGTGATGGCAGATCAAGCTTATTACGTTGCTGCTATGAGTGCCAGTTCAACGCTTAGGTAATACGCATGCCAGGTTGCGTGCCATGGTGGGGTTCCAGCAACCAGATCTCCTTGCCCCCGGGACCTGCCGCCAGGACCATGCCTTCTGACATTCCAAATTTCATTTTGCGCGGTTGCAAATTCGCCACGATGACAGTGAGCTTGCCTATCAGTGCAGCGGGCTCGTAGGCCGATTTGATGCCAGAGAATACTGTGCGCGTACGCGGGACGCCGGCGGGATCTGCGCCGAGATCGAGCGTGAGGCGCAGCAACTTGTCGGCACCTTCTACATGCTCGGCGTTGAGGATGCGGGCAACGCGCAAATCAATTTTGGCGAAATCAGCAAACTCTATTTCAGGTTCGATAACCGGGTTGTTTACAGCTGCCTTGGGTTGGTCGGTTGCAGCCGCGGGAATCATTTCCTGCTGCGCGGCAAACTCGGCTTTCGTAGTGTCAATCATGGCCTGTACCTTGTCTGTCTCCACCCGTGTCAGCAGTGGTTTAAAATTATTAATGGTATGGTCAAGCAGCAGTGAATCGATATCGTTCCAACGCAGTGGCTGGATGTTGAGGAAAGTCTCGGCCTGCGCGGTCATCGCGGGCAACACCGGTTTCAAATAGCACAACAACAGACGAAAGGCATTCAATCCAGTGCTGCAGATCTGCTGCAATTGCAGCGACTGCGGATCAGTTTTGGCAATGACCCAGGGCTGTTTGTCATTTATATACTGATTGGCCCGATCAGCGAGGGCCATGACTAGCCGGATGGCCTTGCTGTATTCGCGCTGCTCGAAGTATTCGGTTATTTCACCAGCGGCATTCTGCATCTCGGCGAGCAGCTCAGGGTTGTCGAGTTCCGCCGCCAGGCGACCGTTGAAGCCCTTGCTGATAAAACCGGCGCAGCGGCTGGCGATATTCACGACTTTGCCAACCAGGTCTGAGTTGACCCGTTGCGCGAAGTCTTCCAGATTCATGTCGAGATCGTCGATACCGGCACCAAGCTTGGCCGCCAGGTAATAGCGCAGATATTCCGGATTCAGATATTGCAGATAGGTGCGGGCATTAATAAATGTGCCGCGTGATTTCGACATCTTGGTGCCGTCAACGGTCAGGAAGCCATGCACGTAGACGGCAGTGGGAGTGCGCAGTCCGGCGCTGGTGAGCATGGCGGGCCAGAACAGTGTGTGGAAGTTCACGATGTCCTTGCCAATGAAATGGTAGAGCTCGGTGTCTGCTCCGGGGCTCCAGTAATCGGCAAAATTGTAATCGGTGCGATCACAAAAATTCTTGAAGCTCGCCATGTAACCGATGGGCGCGTCTACCCAGACGTAAAAATACTTGCCGGGTGCGCCCGGAATTTCGAAGCCGAAATAAGGCGCGTCGCGACTGATGTCCCATTCCTGCAACTCGTCATCCAGCCATTCACTCAATTTATTCGCTACTGCTTCCTGCAAGGTGCCGCTGCGTGTCCACGTTCTCAGCATGTCGCGAAATTGCGGGAGCGCAAAGAAGAAATGTTCTGATTGTTTTTCAATCGGTATGGCGCCGGAAATGGTCGAGCGCGGATTGATCAGGTCAGAGGGGCTGTAAGTGGATCCGCAGGCCTCGCAATTATCCCCATACTGATCTTCGGTTTTGCACTTGGGGCAGGTGCCTTTGATGTAGCGATCGGCAAGGAATAGCTGCTTCTCGGGATCAAACAATTGTTTGATGGAGCGGCGGTTGATATGGGCATTGCGGTCCATGGCCTGATAGATCTGCTCGGACAATAGCCTATTTTCCTCGGAGTGCGTGGAATAGAAATTATCGAAGCGGATATGAAAGTCGTGATAGTCGCGCTGGTGTTCAGCGTTTATGGCATCGACCAACTGCTCCGGAGTGATGCCTTTCTTTTCCGCGCTCAGCATTATAGCCGTGCCGTGTGCATCATCGGCGCAGACGTATACGCAGTCGTGACCGCGCAGTTTTTGCAGGCGCACCCAGATATCAGTCTGGATGGCTTCCAGCATGTGCCCGAGATGAATGGCGCCGTTCGCATAGGGGAGCGCGCTCGTAACGAGCATCTTACGTGGTTTCAAAGTGCAGTCCTTGGGAACGAAATTTGGCAGAGCCTGCCATTAGATTTCGATCATTTCAAAATCTTCTTTACCGATCCCGCAGTCCGGGCACATCCAGTCATCCGGAATCTCGTGCCACGGCGTGCCAGGCGCAATTCCATCTTCTGGTAAACCCTGTGCTTCATCGTAAATGAAGCCACACACCATGCATTGCCATTGTTTCACTGCGGCTTGCTCCTGAGACTCTGTTTGGGAACTGTTCCTGCTCACGCTGGGCATTATAGTGCAGGGGATTGGCTTGGGGGCGAGCAGAAGAGTTCCGAATTTCAAACCAACTATCAAATCATGCAGTTGATCTGGGTACCGCTATGCCAGGGCTGGACGCTAAAGCATGGTCAGTACGCAGATAATACGCGAATCAGTTGAGCAATTCAGCTCCTTTCTCCAGCTAGGTAGCGAGCGCGCAGTAAACGGGATGAGTCAAAAAACAGATGAATCACGCGGTGATTGGTTTTATCATGCGCGTCTTCAAGCGGATACACCGCTACCACTATTGCGCCATCGGCGCACGTCATTGACAGAGACATGAATAGATGAGCATAAAATCAGATCGCTGGATTCGGCAAATGGCCAGAGAGCAGGGCATGATCACGCCATTCGTTGCCGAGCAAGTGCGTTTTGTTAATGGGGAGAAAGTAATTTCTTATGGTACTTCCAGCTATGGCTACGATGTGCGCTGCGCCACTGAGTTCAAGATTTTTACTAACGTGCATACTACCAGCGTTGTCGATCCCAAAAACTTTGATCCGTCCTGCTTTGTTTCTATCGATGAACCTTACTGTGTGATTCCACCAAATTCTTTCGCGTTGGCGCGCACAGTGGAATATTTCAAGATCCCGAAAGACGTGCTCACAATTTGTCTCGGCAAGTCGACATATGCCCGTTGCGGCATCATCGTCAATGTCACGCCACTCGAACCCGAATGGGAAGGGCATGTCACTCTGGAATTTTCCAATACCACGCCGCTGCCCGCGAAGATCTATGCCAATGAAGGCGTAGCACAGGTGCTGTTCTATCAATCCGATGAACAATGTGAAGTAACCTACAAACAACGGGGTGGCAAATACATGGGGCAAATCGGCGTAACGCCACCCAAAGCCTGATCTCGAGTCAATAAACCGTTGTCCGCCTGGCGCTCGCGCCGGGTTTCGTCAAATTTCCGGCGCTTTTGCCGCTGCGAAAAATCCTCGCAAACTTTCGTACTGCCTCGCAAGCCCAAGTGTTCCGCGGGGTTTGTATATATCTGCAGGTTTCTTACTGATATGGAACACTTTTTGCAAGGAATAAGCAGTTGTAGCTGCGTCGTGCGGTTGGCAATGCCCAAGGGAAATATTGGTACGCGATTTGCTCGACTGCAACAGGTTCCGGATGAACCTTCTGCGCCAGAACTTTTCACGCTATCAGGGCGTTCATTGCAGGGGATAGAAGCGGCTAATCAAAACCAGATTTATAAGATGTAGTCCGGGTATTGAGTAGATCGTCAGAATCAAAATTAAGTTTAGAACAGATCAGTAAATTGGAATTACAGCAGTTAAAAAAATAGGGAGTAGACCACGGCATGCTGGTTAGTGGCAGTTGGATAACAGACATGCGCAGCACCTTGCCCGAATTTCTTGGTCCTTTTACCCTGAAATCCGGCGTTGTTTACTCTAGGAATCCTGCCAACAGGCCTGCGTCTTCGCGCAGATACTTTTGCAATAATCCGAATACTGCGCTTGCCTCGCTCTGCCAACAAGCAGACTGGACCATTGCTCACATTGTCGTGAGTCATGTGTTCGCTGCTGTTGCAGAATGTATTGCGCCTCAAGCGACAGTAACCAGACGGGATGATAGATAATGACTTCAGCAACTGGGGCTTTCATACAAAACAAACCTCTCAAGCCAATTGACGCCGAAGAGGGCAACATGACCGAGGTGGTGATACGCTACGCACCATTGGTGAAGCGTATTGCACATCATCTATTGCTGCGCATGCCGGCAAGTGTGCAGATCGATGACTTGATCCAATCCGGTATGATTGGTTTGCTGGAAGCAGCGAAGAAATACGACATCACCAAGGGAGCCAGCTTCGAAACCTACGCGGGTATCCGCATTCGCGGCTCTATGTTGGATGAAGTGCGCAAGGGTGACTGGGCGCCACGCTCGGTGCATCGCAAATCCCGCAAGGTAGCAGAAGCGATCAAGACGATCGAAGCAAGAACTGGCAAGGATGCGAAGGATCAGGATATCGCACGTGAGTTGGATATCGATCTCAATGCCTACTACGCTATTTTGCAGGATGCGACGGGCAGCCGCTTATTCAGTTTTGATGACATTATGGAAGGCGACGATTCAGCGATTGAATTGGCCGCCGGTGAATTGCCAGGTCCCTGTGACGGATTGCAACGGGATACCTTCAAGGCGCATTTGGCCGCCGCGATAGATGGCCTGCCAGAACGAGAGAAACTGGTATTGGCGCTTTACTATGATGAAGAACTGAACCTCAAGGAAATTGGTGAAGTCATCGGTGTCAGCGAATCACGCGTCAGTCAGATTCATAGCCAGGCGGCTATGCGCCTGCGTGGGCGCCTTACTGACTGGAACTGAAGCTGATCCGCATCCAGCGCTCGCTAATAACAGGATTCATCGGTTAGTTCTGGGCTATAATCTTCCCGTGCTTCTTCTTGCGCTTTTGAATTCGGGTGATCTCCCTCATGTCCGCTGCAGCTATTGAGTCAGCACACAATGTTCCCAATGCAGACAGCTCGGACGGCGAGGTCTTGCTCGATATCCGCGATTTGTTTTGCGAACGCGATGATCGCATCCTGTTCCAACATCTGAATTTCAAGCTCCGCGCCGGTGAGGTATTGCAGGTGCATGGCAGTAATGGCAGTGGCAAGACCACCTTGCTGCGGATTATTTGCGGTCTTAACGACAGTTACCAAGGCGCAATTTACTGGCAGGGGACTGAAGTGGTGGAGCACATAGAGGATTTCTACAGTGCTCTGCTCTATATCGGTCATCGCGTCGGCGTGAGCAAGGTGCTGACACCAGTGGAGAATCTGCGTTGGAGTTGCAGTCTGCAGCGGCAGCGGGGTGATGCTGCCATTTACTCCGCACTCGCCACTGTTGGCTTGCGCGGATTTGAGGAGTCGCAGTGTTTTACTTTGTCCGCGGGTCAACAGCAACGAGTGTCACTGGCGCGCTTGTTACTCAGTGACGCCAGGCTCTGGATTCTTGATGAACCCTTCACCACACTGGATGCCTCCGGCGTGGAGCAGTTGGAGGGTCTGCTGTCCAAACATGCCAATAGTGGCGGCGCCGTTCTGGTGACCACGCATCACCAATTGCAAGTGCCGAAATTGCAAAGGTTGAGTCTGGGATGAACCCCACTCCTGCCACGTCTACCAGTGCGGCATTTCTCGCGACCCTGCGCCGAGATTTTCTGATTGCCTATAAAAGGAAGCATGATGTGGTGAATCCCTTCATGTTCTTCGTTATCGTAGTATCGTTGTTTCCTGTGGGTATTAGCCCGGACCCGGTCAAGCTCGCGGAGATAGCTGCCGGCGTAATCTGGATTGCGGTATTGCTGGCGTCGATGCTGTCCATGGACAGCCTGTATCGCGCCGATTTTGAAGACGGGTCGTTGGAGCAGCTACTCCTCAGTCCACACCCGTTATATTTCATGGTGCTGGCGAAGAATATCTCCCATTGGTTAGTGAGTGGGCTGCCGGTGGTATTGATTTCACCGATACTGGCCTACATGTTAAACCTGCCAGCGGCGGCGTATTTTACGCTGCTGCTATCTCTGCTCATCGGCACGCCGATACTGAGTCTGCTCGGTTCTATCGCCGTGGCGCTAACAGTTGGCTTGGGGAGTCGGGGGCTGATTCTCGCTGTGATTACCTTGCCCATGAGCGTTCCGGTTTTGATTTTTGGCACGTTGGCCGTGCAGGCATCAGTCAACACTATGTCGCCAGCGGGTTATCTTGCTCTAATGCTGGCGATGCTGGCGGCTGCTATAAGCCTGGGCCCGCTTGCGTCAGCGGCGGCGTTGCGAATCAGCGTGGATTGACCCGGCTTTAATGCGGCATTACTGATACTTCTCAATGAGTTACAATACGTAACACTGACGCAATTGGCGGGCATGCTATATTTGCCTCAGGAAAAAGGGTGGGGTACCAAGCACAATGTGGTTATGGTTTGCAAAATTAGGATCGCCGAAATGGTTCTATGAGTTGTCCAGCAAGTGGCTACCATGGTTGGTTGGCGCGATGGCAATTTTATTGAGCGTGGGTGTGATTTGGGGTCTTCTGTTCCTGCCGCCAGATTATCAGCAAGGTTATACGTCGCGCATACTCATCGTGCATGTCGCTGTCGCCGGCACGTCGCTCGCGTTCTTCCCGTTGATGGCAGTAGCTGGAACCATCACGCTGGTTTGGCGCATGAAGCTGGCAGATATGGTTGCCAAGAATGCAGCACCATTGGGCGCATGGTTTTCATTTATTACATTGGCAACGGGCTCGATCTGGGGCAGTGTCAGCTGGGGCACCTGGTGGGAATGGACTGACAGCAGGCTGGTTTCAATGCTGTTTCAATTTTTCCTGTTACTTGGTGTTATATCGCTACGCTCAGCGCTGGAAGATTCTGATAAGGCGGCCAAGGCTTGCGCCTTGTTATCGATCGTCGGTTGTATCAATGTGGTAATTATCAAATACTCGGTCGAGTGGTGGAATACATTGCATCAACCTTCCAGCCCGGTTTCACTTTCTCCTGATAGCCCCAATGGGCCTGAGTTCTGGATTGCTACTGGAATCATGATACTAGCGGTATATCTGTTTCTTGCCGTAAGTTTGATCCTTGCTACGCGCAATGAAATATTGGTGCGGGAACGGCAGGCGCAATGGGTTCAAGATCTGGTGCGACAGGAGTAGTAGGAACAAATGTTAGACGCGATACAATTTTCGAGTTTCAGTGAATTTCTGCACATGGGTGGATATGCGTTTAATGTCTGGTCAGTGTATGGTCTGTTCGCAGTCTTTATCATGGCCAATTTATTTTTCCCACTGCGCAAGAAGCAACAAATATTGAAAGAACAGAAGCGACGCCTGCTATTCAGTGAAACTGCAGATGATGCACAAGCACCTGCTGGAGATAAATGATGAAGCCACACCGAAAGAAAAAATTAGCGATTATTGCTTTTATCGCGCTGGGCATGAGCGCTGCTGCCGGCCTGACCTTGTTCGCCCTGAGCCAGAATATCAATATGTTCTACTCGCCTACGCAGATCGCCAATGGTGAAGTTGCCAGTGATTTGCATTTTCGCATTGGCGGAATGGTGAAGGCTGGATCTGTTGAGAAGAGTCAGGACAGCCTGAAAGTCAACTTTGTGACGACTGACTTTGTGAACGATGTGCCGATTCAATACGAAGGCATACTTCCGGATCTGTTCAGGGAAGGACAGGGCGTTGTGGCGGAGGGTGCCTTGTCTGCGCAGGGCATTTTTGTGGCAACCAAGGTGCTGGCCAAGCACGATGAAAATTATATGTCACCGGAAGTAAAGGCGGCCATGGAGGCCGCGGGTGCATCACCGCAAAATCACTCCGGCTTGTCGGAGCAATAATGCTGCCTGAATTGGGCCAATTTTCCCTCATCCTTGCGTTCTGCCTGAGCATCCTACTCGGCTCTCTGCCAATCGTCGGCGCCAGCACTAACAACCTGCTGTGGATGAGTCTTGCACGACCTTTGGCGGCAGGCATTTTTGTGTTCCTCGCTATCAGCATCCTGATACTTACCTACGCGTTTGCCACAGATGATTTCTCGGTGCAGTTTGTGGCGCAACATTCCAACTCATTACTGCCGACGCGTTACAAACTGACTGCGGTGTGGGGCGGGCATGAAGGTTCATTTTTACTATGGACGTTCATGTTGTCTGGTTGGATGCTCGCTGTGGCCATTTTCAGCAAGAGCATGCCGCTGGATTTTGTAGCGCGCGTACTTGGAGTGCTCGGAATGCTTTGTGTTGGCTACATCCTGTTCATGTTGGCGACATCCAATCCGTTTGATCGTATCGTGCCCCTGCCGCCAGCTGACGGTGCCGATCTCAACTCGGCGCTGCAGGACTTTGGATTTATCATTCATCCTCCCACTTTATATATGG
>Ga0209553_1000005_pt1 | contig 123358 bp, 120 predicted proteins | sample LauGreFBDMM110DN_2_FD_188217 | JGI IMG/M metagenome (GOLD analysis project Ga0209553, IMG submission 188217) | Freshwater lake microbial communities from Lake Michigan, USA - Fa13.BD.MM110.DN (SPAdes) (version 2) | ecosystem: Environmental > Aquatic > Freshwater > Lake | place: Lake Michigan...
TGAAATCTTCGGGATAACGTTTTCCACTCATAGTGAGACACCTCTTCGATACGTTAATATTACGCTATCGAGTGTCTAGAATATCGGGGGCTTGCCAGTCTATGTAATGGCAAGCCTGGAGTTCGCGCTCATTATCATGAAAATTATTTTGGCATGTTTCTATTTGATCCGTTTGGTAATAGAGTTGAAGCGGTATTTCACGGGTCTGTTTAATTTTCTTTATGGCAAATTGTAAATTCAAATCCAAAAAAGCTATTTTTAACAGGGCGCTCAGGTTTGTTACGCTCGCTATGCGAGCTTCACGGTACGACCAGTAAGCGTTGCTTTTTGTTCACACCCTGGCTTGAACGTTAACACGCATATGAAAGCACCAAGCACATTTCGGGTTTTCGACTGGTTGTGGTCATCGGGGCAGCTATCTCAAAGCGACATTGATGAATTGCCAGGCTTGGGTATTGATGCTGTGATCAATCTGGCCTTGCCGACATCTTCGAATGCCTTGCCGGGTGAGGCTGAGCTGATTACCAATAAGGGTATTTGCTATTTTCAAATTCCAGTCGAATGGGAGCATCCTGAAATTGACCAGTTGCGGATATTTTTTAATCTCCTAGATTCCTTTAAAGGCAAGAAGGTCTGGGTTCACTGTGCGCTGAATATGAGAGTTTCGGCTTTCATCTATTTGTACCGAAAACTACGGATGCATGAAGATGAGGCTTCAGCAAGTTATCCAATGAAACATATCTGGCAACCCAATGAAGTATGGCAGGCATTCATTCAGAGCGCAGAAAATGCGTTCTAACAAAGCACCAAAGCGTTTGGTTGCTGTGGCGGTTGGGGGACGAACATAGTGAAAAAAACAGGATTAAATGCTCGATGGAGTTCAAACTCACCCTACCCTGATATAAAACGGAATTAGCATGAAAATTTATGGAAGAACACAAAAAAACAGCTCTAAACTCTCACTGCTGGCGGAATGCACTTTCGTGGCTGAACCGGTAGCATTGCGAGAGATTGCCTCATTCCTGTATCGATGTGCGGATAACATAGAAGAACAAGGCGAGTCCTGGGAACATGACACTTTCGAGAGTAATGAAGTCGTCTGCCCGGAATTTATTGTGTTCAATCCCTATGTCGTTGAAGATGAAGACTCCTGATTAAAATGCCTTATTTACTGCGGTCACCGCATACGAGCAACAAACAGGCCATATCAATCAAGCGCGCACTGCTGCTGTCTTGCCTGAGTCTGTTATTGATGCAGTGTGATGCTGAGGTCACAGGCAGCGCCGAGAGTGAAGTCGATGTAGCGCCAGCGGCAGCAGAGTCCACCGATCCCTTGGCAGCAAGTTTCAGGGTACGCAATCGAGAGATTCGCGATGACATCATCGCCGAGCTTGGCAAGCGCGGCATTCCCCATAGATTGAATGATGATGGCAGCATTGGCTACCGCTTAGCCGATGGCGAGATCATCGATACTGTTTATTACTTCGCCGTTGGGCTCTACGCCGCGCGCAATTAAGCCGGCTAACTCAGTCCAGAGAGATTGCGAAACTACTACATGTTGAGTCCCTAAGACTCCAAATTACCTATTACTGGTATTCCCCCATAATATGCACCTTACCCGCTATAGCCGTTGCAATTATTTCACGGGCAGTGGTCGCGTTCTCCTGCCTATTGGGAGTACTATGAGCGCGAACGCATACTCACAGCATCTAGTAATCAGTCTCATTGGGACTCACTTTTTGCATCATGTAAGTCTGAGTTCCAATAAAATTTTACCAATAAGGAAAGTATGTAATGAGTAAAGGTACTGTGAAGTGGTTCAATGCGGATAAAGGTTACGGATTTATAACACCAGAGGGCGGCGGCAAGGATTTGTTCGTACACCACTCCGAAATCAAGACTGGTGGTAGTTTTGCAACGCTGAGCGACGGTCAAACTGTAGAGTTTGAAGTTGGTACAGGCCAGAAAGGCCCATGCGCTAATAACGTCAGGCCTGTATAAGTTAAAACCAGTGTGATGCCAATGCTCACCTGAGTGTTCGCAACAGTCGTATTCTGGACAAAAGCCCGCTCTGCGGGCTTTTTGTTTGCTGCAGCAAAATGCTCTAGTCCAGATCCTTCATTTTTTCCACGATGGCAGAAGTAGAACAGTCGTCCAGAAATTCCAGTGCCTTGACCTGGCCACCATATGACTGCACGTATTCGCCGCCAACCACTTTGTCCAGTGTATAGTCACCACCCTTCACCAGCACATCGGGCTGTAACAGGTGCAGCAAGCCCTCGGGCGTGTCTTCGGGAAAACTCACCACCCAATCTACGGCTTCCAGTCCGGCCAGCACCGCCATGCGCCGCTCCACTGGATTGATCGGTCTGCCACTGCCTTTCAGGCGGCGCACCGACGCATCATCATTAATAGCCACCACCAGACGCTTGCCCAGCTTTCTGGCCTGGGCGAGATAACCGACATGACCCGCATGAATAATGTCGAAGCAGCCATTGGTGAAGACGATGGTTTCACCGTCCGCCTTGGCATCCTGTACCGCAATTTGCAGTTGCTCAGAAGTCATCACCCCGCGTCCCGAACCCTGCTCGGCCAGCATGGCGCGGCGCAATTCCGGCGCACTGATGGCAGCAGTTCCCAGTTTGCCAACCACGAGTCCCGCCGCAAGATTGGCCAGCATGGTGGCAGCGGCCATTGCATGCCCGGCCGCCATGGATGCTGCCAGCACCGAGATTACGGTGTCGCCGGCGCCGGTTACATCGAACACTTCCTGTGCGTGTGCTGGTAAATGCAGTTCCGGAGAATTGGGACGGATCAAGGTCATGCCGTGTTCACCCCGGGTAATCAACAGCGCTTCCAGACCCAACTCTTGCACCAGGCGCTGGCCCTTGCTCACCAGTTCTTCCTCGGTAGCACTGCGCCCCACGACCGCCTCGAATTCGGAGAGATTCGGCGTCAACAAGGTGGCACCGCGGTACTTGTTAAAATCAGTACCTTTGGGATCGACGATAACGGGAATGTTTTTGCGGCGACCCAGCTGGATAAGGGCGGCCACTTCGGCCAAGCCACCTTTGGCGTAATCTGACAGCACCAGCGTCTGTGCATTATCGAGCAGATTCGCGACCTTGGTGTCGAGACCAGCGATGTCCTTTGCGTCGAAGGCTTGCTCGAAATCCAGCCGAATCAATTGCTGGTGGCGACTGATCACCCGTAACTTGGTAATGGTTGGTTTGTCTGCGGATTGCAGGAAGTCACAGTAAACGCCGGCGGCGTTCAGGCGGGATTTCAATTCCTCGCCTTCGTCATCCTTCCCCACTACTCCCACCAGTGACGTGGCAGCACCGAGTGCCGCGATATTCAGCGCCACGTTGCCAGCACCACCGGGGCGGCCTTCACGATTGCCCACATGCACCACCGGTACCGGCGCTTCGGGCGAAATGCGCATGGCATCGCCGTGCCAATATCGGTCGAGCATGACATCACCAACGACAAGAACCCTGGCTTTTTGAAAGGGGGGCATATCCAGCTTCATTGGTGCGTCTCCAGGTACATGCACGGGCATGGCGGCAGATCATATCATAGCGCCCCGAACATGTAGATTCGCGGCCTGCAGCCCAGTGGCCATTGGTGTTTGAGCACTGAGATTGGCAAACGCATCTGCTACACTTGCCGCTGGTTTTCCGTTCAATCCCGCGACCCACAAACGGGTTTCACCCAATTGGCCAGCTCTGTGTCCGACACCTCCTCACAAACTGCATTTTCATCTGCATACCTGGCGCCAAAGTACTGGCCCACATGGCTGCTGCTATCGATGATGTGGAGTGTTGCGCATTTGCCGTTTCCACTGCAGATGCGCATTGGTCGCGGGCTCGGTCGTCTCAGCTATTTGCTGGCGCGCCAGCGCCGCCATATCTGCGAAGTTAATCTGGAACTATGTTTTCCGGAACTGAGCGCTGCGGAACGGCAGCAGCTCGTTAAAAAAACTTTTATAGCAAACGGTATGGGCTTGATTGAAATTGCCATCTCCTGGTACCGGAACATCGAGGATTATCGCGATCGTGTAACAGTCACAGGCCTGGAAAATCTGGAGAAAGTCAAAGCCAAGGGCAAAGGTGTATTACTCCTGTGTGCGCACTTCTCCACACTGGAGTTGGGTGGCTGTCTTACCAACATGATAAGCCCGATGGATGTGACGTATCGGCCTAACAAGAATCAGCTGTTCCAGGCCGCTATGTTGAAAGGCCGCAAACGCCATTTCCCCAAAGTGCTGGAGCGTGAAGACGTCCGTGGTGCCATGCGCAGCCTGAAGGAAGGGCGTACACTCTGGTACGCACCAGACCAGGACTATGGCTTGCGACACTCCGTATTCGTGCCTTTCTTCGGCAACGAAGCCGCGACGATTACTGCCACCAGCCGCTTTGCGCGCTTTAATAATTCGGCGGTGCTGTTTTACCGGCATTATCGCAATGCCGATAACTCAGGGTATCATCTCGAATTCAGCCCGGAGCTGGAAAATTTTCCGAGTGATGACGATGTGGCCGATGCGCGCCGTATTAACGCTCTGGTAGAGGATGCCATTCGTAAACTGCCAGATCAGTATCTGTGGCTGCACAAGCGATTCAAGACCCAGGCCGAAGGCATTGCCGCACGGCCATATTTCAAAAAACAATGATATGAAAATCAGCCACGACAACAGACAAAAAATACCGGGCCCTTCCCTGTGACTGCAGTGAATTGGCGCCAACTCGATATTCGTCTCTACGCCGTGTTCGCCAGCCTGGTTATTTCCGGCATAATTCTCCTGTTCCCGGATGCCTACACTCCTAACGATGATGCCTACAATTACATTCGCACTGCCGACATTTTTCTGAACGAAGGCCTCGCCGCCGCGTTTGAACACTATACGTGGGCGAGCTATTCCGTGCTTATTGGCCTGACCAGCAAACTGGGTATTGGTTTATTCCCGGCCGCGCATCTGATCAATGCGCTTTTTTATGCACTGCTTGTGTTTGCCTTTGTCAGCATCGTGATGGAGATGCATACGTCGCGACTGATACTGGTGCTGTCTGCAGTGGTGATTCTGGTTTATCCACAGTTGAACGAGTATCGAACCTACGTCATTCGCGACATAGGATTCTGGGCCCTGTCGCTACTGGCGCTGTGGTTATTCCTGCTATTTGCCAGAACTGGCATGCTGCAATATGCCGTGGGTTTCTGTGGTGCGTTGCTGCTCGCCATGAGCTTGCGCCCGGAGGCCATGTTCTATCTGTTAGTAACACCTGTGGCTTTGCTGCTGGATCAGCGCTGCGAGCGTCAAGAGCGGCAGCGGCGTTTCTTCCTGCTGGCGAGCCTGATTATTGGTATCGGTTTGCTGGCACTGATTGTACTGGCGTTTGCGGGAGCCAATGTCATCACGCTGTTGACTGAATTCGTGTCGGTATATAAGCCGTTTCTCAGCAACACATTTACGCCAGATCCGGCACAAGCCGATGCGGTGGGCAAGGTATTATTTGGTGAGTACGCGGCGGATCTCTCGCGGGAATATATCGCTATTTTCATGGCTGCAGGATTGCTCTCAATCCTGTTGGCAAATCTGTTTAATAGTATCGGCGGGCCTTTCCTGTGGGTGCTTGTATACGGCGCCATTCAAAGCCAATTGCGAATCTCACGCGCCGCGGCCATACCCATATTGTTTTATATGCTGACGAATGCCATTGTGCTGCTTGGATTTCTGTTCGTCACCCGCTACCTCAGCAGTCGCTATGCCCTTCTCTTCAGTTTGATGCTGGCGCTGTTGGTGCCACAACTGCTTGCCTATTACCTGCAGAATAAAGCGGAGGCCAAGCGCCGTACCGCTGTCGTAGTGCTCTCGATCTTTCTGAGTTATTGCGCGTTCGATGCTTACATCAGTTTTGGTTATTCGAAGCACTATGTGTATGACGCAATTGACTGGGTTGCACAGGATGGCGCTGACGACAACGGGACCATCCCGACACTGGTGACGAACAATCACGCCGTTGCCTATTTTAGCGGGCGCGTGGAAGACTACGACAAGATAAAGCGCAACCTGACCGCTACCGATATTCTGCAGGTCGCACCGGGTGCTCTGGTTGTTATAGAAACGAATTTTGCGATGACACAGCTACTGGCGACACCTGCAATTGCGGCAGCGCTCGAGCGTGTCGTTACGCTCCCGAGCGCAGAGGATCAACAATTGCTGATACTGCGTCGTATTGCCCCTTGATGCTGTCCATCCCCTGCGATTTACCATTTGTCTGATTCGGGACGCTTGGTCACCAGCACGTTTTCCATAATCATGTAGTTCAGGTCAGAACCCTGGAATACATCGATGGCATCATCTGGAGTACACGCCAGTGCCTCACCGGGTCGGTTCAGCGTGGTATTGATTAACAAGCCATGTCCAGTGAGTGCGCGATACGTGCATAACAAACGGTGCATGTCAGGGTTCGAATCTTCGGTGACTATCTGCGCGCGCGTGCTGCCTTCCTGTTGGTACACAATGGCGGGGTATTGTTCGCGCCACTCGGCTTTTACCGTCATATTGATACACATATACTCATCGTAATTCGCGCCCTCGAGCATCTTTTCCGCCACCGTGTCCAGGATTGCCGCTGAATAGGGTCGCCATTTTTCCCGAAACTTCAACTGGCGATTAGTCAGGTCGGCGATGCCTTCCTGCACCGGATTACCCAGAATGCTGCGGTTACCAAGAGCGCGGGGTCCGAATTCCATGCGCCCACGAAACCAGGCTACCAATTCGCCGCCTGCAATCAATTCAGCAGCCTTGGCAAAAGGGTCATTCAGCAACTCATAAACCGGCTTGTCACGATGTGTGCGACAGGCACTAAGGCATTGCTTGCTGGAAAACTTGGGGCCAAGAAACATGTTCTTCACCGGGCTGATCGCAAAGCCCTCCATGCTGGAGGCATAAGTGGCGGCGCCAATCGCCGTGCCGGCATCACTACAGGCTGGATGCACCACCAATTTTTTTACCCCGGGTATTTCAGCTAGACATTGATTCAACCGGATGTTCGCCGAGCCGGTGCCGGCAACGGCCAGGCGTCCGGTATCTCGTATTACATCGCCGAGATAGGTCTGCACCATGTTCACCGCAATATCTTCATACAGTTTCTGGATACCAGCGGCGTAATGTATATAGGGATCATCGACGAGATTACCTACCCGACGCGGCCCCAGCATATCAATCAACTTCTGGCTGAAATAATACACTCGGGACTTTGCCCTGAAGCGCCGCAATCCCACCGTGCCAACCAGATGCGTGTTCACCTTGAAGCGGTTGCCATCGAAACGCGCCAGCGAGGACAGATCGTACTTGTTGGGATCGCCGAATGGCGCTACACCCATTATCTTGAATTCGCCATCCAGAATATCGTAGCCGAGATAGTCTGCTACGCCAGCGTACATGCCACACAGTGAGTCAGGATTGTAGAACTCCTTCACTTTGATGATTTTGCCGCTCTCTCCATAGCCAAGAAAGATACTGGCATATTCCCCTCTGCCGTCTACGCAAAAGATGGCAGTCTTCTCGCCAGTATCTGTCAGATGGTAGGCGCTGCTGGCGTGGGCGAGTTGGTGCTGTACCGGCACCAGTTCAATTTTTGCTTCCGGAATATTCAAGCGGTGCAACAAACCACTCAGCTCTTTCCGATAGCGTCGATAGCGGCGGTTGCCGTTAAATACACTGTCTATACTGCGATCAGGTGCGTACCAATGCCGATAGGCATAATGCCAGCGTGCCTTGCTGAATAATGAGATGGGGGCGTAGGGAATGGCGACATGCGTGACGTCTGATGCTTTCACACGCGCAATCTGCAGACACCGGTTCGCTGACAGAAAGGGCAATTCTTCCTTGGCATGGCGTCTGCGAATGAGCCGCTCTTCCTCTACGGCTGCAACCAATTGGCCATCGATGACAATCGCTGCCGCCGGGTCGTGACCTACGGCGCCGGCCAGTCCTAATGTAATGTTCGACATGATTAGCCCAGTTCTCCTAGCATTTGTTGTACGGCAGACTGAAATGGCGTACCGTCCCAGTTCCTGCCAAAGCGCTCGCGATCTTTGCGTAAATACGGCTCTGCCATGCCAGCTGATTGGTGGTGATGCATGGCGTCAAGATCGAGCACAAACAGTCGCTCCTTCTGCAAAATAAAATTGGACGCCTTCATGTCGCCGTGGCTGATATGGTAGGTATTAAGCAGCAGAAAAAGCTCCTTGAAGCGGGCGACGATAGCCGCCACTGGCAACTTGAGTTCCACATCCTGCTGCGCTTGCGTCTGCAAATCCTGCGCGTGTATATACTCACTCAGATACCAGGCGCGACGACGGAACACCCACAGCAGTCTTTCTTCCAGCATCAGGTAGGCATGGGGTGTAGCAATCCCCAGCATTTCCAGCATCGCAGCGTTGCGCCAGGAATTGTCAGCGCGACTTCTTTGCAGCAGGCGTTTGAGGCCGTGCAGAAATCCCTTCACGTTATAACGTTTTAACACAAAATCACGGCCACCAAACTGAATCATGGCGACTGTAGAAGAGTTACCCTCTTTCAACATCTTGGCTTTGGCAAGCATGCTGTCGGGATCTTTGATAAAACTTTCAACGGCGTCGGAGTGAATCGAACGGTCATACACGGCGAACCGATTCGACGTGTGCACTTGTCGAAATGCTGTTGTCGAGCGAAACACCTTGCGTTCGAACGCGCGCACTCGACGCTGGCGAGCCGCAATAATCCTGTTTTGTAAATCCTGGTTGAGCGTGTCTGCAACTACGACAGCAGCATCTTGCCGATTGATCGACTTCTGGTAGTGCTTGCGCAAGCTGGGAACAAGTGCGTCCATTGTCACTGGAAACTGGGCGAAAAAAACCGCCAGGTTTTGCAGGCAGGTATTTTCATCCAAGGCCTTGCCATCGCCTTTGATATCTCCACCATCCAGCACGAATACCTTGCCGTGGGACAACATGAAATTGTCCAGATGGATGTCTCGTTGCCAGAGCCCGGCGTCGTGACAACGCGCGATCGAGCCTACACCCATTTCCATGATCGACAATTTTTCTGCCGCGCTATTCGCGGCTTCAAACAACGACAGCAGACTGGTGGCCTGCGGCAAAAAGTCGATGAGCAGGACAGCGCCCTGCTGGTCCGCCGTCGTAGTCTGGTTAATGACCTTCGGGGTGGGAATGCCCGCCTGCCGCAACAGGGTTACGCCGCTGAGGTCGCGCAGCATGCTTTGCTTCATGTGGCCGCGCCGGAAGAACAGTTTTAGCACTACCGGCTGGTTTTTCCAGCTGGTTCTGGCGACGATACGTTTGCCAGGAATGATGCGGAGGATCGATTCTATCTTCAGCATCACCTTCGCCTGCTCATCCATGACCTCGAGATTGAATGGCGTGGGGATATGCCGGCCCATGGCGATGAGGTTACTGCAAGTTAAAATATTCATGGGTTAGCTGGCCGGTCCGAGCTTCTTGAACATCGCTTCTGCTCTTTTATTTACTGCATTCCAGAATGCGTGATGCAGTTTGAATATCGAGCGCAAGTCGCGCTGTTCATAACACCGCATGAAGCGTAACAAGTCGCGCTTGCTGAGTCCGATGTGCATGGCCGAATAGTATAGGCCTGCCAGATCTTTCACAATCCAGCGTCGGCCCAGATTGCGGCGGATTAAAGCCCGGTGCAAGTCGATCAGTGACAGGCGTAAATCAGGCCGCGGTACGCCATTTTCCAGATGCAATAAAAAATGGCAAAGGTAATAGTCACGATGACAGATGCCGTTGCCATGCAGCGTACGACTGATCTGTGCCAACTGTAGTGTCAGCCTGCGTTTCAATGCCACAGCGGGCGCCTGCTGTGCCCAGTGCCGACAGAAATCTTCCAGACTTATGGTGTCGAGCAAGGCCTCGGTAACAATAAAAGACTGTCGCGTGGCAGGATTGCGCCCACGCTCGCCAAAGGCAACTGCCGTCATCGTGGCTACGTCAAATTCTTGCAAGCGGCGGATCGCCAACCATTCGTTGCGGGCGCTGACTACCGGCAGCCGCAAGGTCACCAGGTTTTTCAAAATTTCAGCCCAGCCAATACCAAAATGCAGCTTGGCGAAGTAACTGTTGCCGCCGAGTTCAAACTGGAAGGTCTTGCGACCAGCCAATTGCCGATACACCTTGCCTTCGAGCAAAGTCAGTTCGTGGAAGGGGTCCCGGTCCTGCCAGTGGCGACGCAACTCTTCGTTTATTTGCAGGATACTCACGAGGCTGGTCCTTGCGGATGTCTGGCCTGCGCAAAGCTCTCGATCAAGTCTGCGGCGACGCGGGGCATCGCGTATAAATCCTCGTTGCTGCCATAGCGCAGACCATTGGCAGACCACGCTGCCACCGGCAACTGCGGCAACATCCCCGCCAGCAAGCGGTTCAATTCGGCCTGCTGAAACGGCTCAATGCATACGGCGCCGGACTGGGCTTGCTCGATATGAAACGCATAGCCGCAACTGGCGGTGGTCAGCACCGGCAATCCGGCGATGGTGGCTTCCAGCAGCACATAACCCGCGCTCTCCAGATAGGCCGGGTGCAGCAGCAAATCTGCCGCTGCCAGAAACCGGGGAATGTCATCGCGGCCAGGCAGGATCGTCACCTGCGACCCGATTCCAAGTTGACGCGCCAGACGCAGAAACGGCGCCGGCTTGTCCTGGCCTACGAGCAGATAGCGGCAGCGCTGTCGCAGTTCGGCTGGCAGCGCCGCCATGGCGCGCAGGGAACGATCGACGCCTTTTACGCGAAAGCCTGAACCCACCTGCAACAGCAATACGCTGTCTGCACTTATACCCAGTTCCGCACGCAGCGCTGCTTTAAGCACCGGGTCGCGCGCGCTTACTCTGCGGTCGGCAGCGATGCCCGGCGGCAGATCGTGCAGGCGCAACTCGCAGCCAGGATAATGTTGGCCAAATTCACGGCGCTGCTGTGGTGAAAGCAGCAGCACTTCGGTGGTGCTGGACGCGCCAAACACGGCGGCCTCATAGGCCTTGAAGTGTCGGTAGCGGGGCGTGTATTGATAATAGAACCCGCGCTGGGCCACCGCCTTCTCGGCAAAGCAGGGATCGGCGGCGAAGTACACATCCAGCAATGGCATCTTGTTGAAACCGACCACTGTATGGGGTGGCTGTTTGGCAAGCGCCGCAGCGACCCAGTCGGTGAAGCGCCGATACTGCGCGAGTCGGGTAAGGCCGCTGGCCGGGACGATGATCAGCTTGAGCTGCTCCGGTACTACTCCCTGCCAGCTGCGCGTATATACATCGACCGTATGACCGCGCTGCAAACACTCAGTGACAATGCGCAGGAAATCCCGTTGCTGCCCACCGAAGGGAAAGTAGGAATAAATCTGGAAGCTGAATTTCATGTTAGCTTTGGATCAGTTTTTCAAATTGCTGCCATACCACTTCCGGTTTGTGTGTGGCGAAACAGGGTGGCGTCACTGCAAACGGTTGATCCATGAAATCATCCGTAATGCCCGGGCCGTTATAGGCACAGGTTTTCTTCACGCAGGGAGCGCAGTTCAAATTGGAGTTCAGGTGCAATTGCTTCGCGCCGTAGGTGCCGGATAGTTCAGGATTGGTCGGGCCATACAAAGATACAGTCGGCTTGTTTAGGGCCGCAGCAAGGTGACCAAGCCCAGTATCGACCGCTATGACGCCGGAAGATTGCAAAATATGTTGGGCCAGACCAGTGAGGGTTTGCTTGTCCAAAACCGTTACCATGGCATTATCGCGCGCGATAAACTCCGCTCGCTGTCGCTCCTCTGCATTGCCCCAGGGCAGCAACACCCTGTAACCGGAATCTGTTGCCAGTCTTGCCAGATGGCGCCAGTAATATTCGGGCCAATGTTTGGTGCGCCATGTGGTGCCATGCAGAAATACGATTTGTTTGCGAGTTTCAGGACTGCAGTTGCCGGTGATGCGATTGATATCAATGCCGTAGTCGACCGTATTCGGGTCATAGGTGTATTGTAGTGAACGGGAGAACAGTTGGCGCACACGATCAACCGCATGTTCGGTCCAGGGTACCGAATACACCTTGTTATAAAAAACAGTAGCGAGCGGTTCCCGAATCGTGCGATTGCTCAAGCCGATAGTAAGGCCACGGGACAGGCGGCTGATAATACCGCTCTTGATCAGGCCCTGGGCATCGATGACCAGATCGTAATGGATGTTTTTCAAGTCGCGCTTGAAGGTTTGAAATTCATCGCTCAGGAAAGTCTTGACCGGGTTTCTGCGCCAGCGGCGAAACGCCACCGGGATCACCGTCGCAACGGCCGGATGCCAGCCCGGGACTTCGATAAAGTTTTCTTCCACCACCCAATCAAACACCAGATCCTTATGCGCACGATGAGCATCGGTGACTGCCGGCAAGGTGTGGATTACATCACCCAGTGAAGACACTTTGACGATTAAAACTCGCAATAGAACAGTCCCTTTTTATTGGTAAATCAGCAGCGGTTTGCGGCAATTTACCGTCCCGATTCATAGCGCATGCATGGCACTGCGTTAAGGCCGGATCTTATGTTGCGCTGGTCAATTCAACGAGCGCGGATAACACCCTCTCTGGGGTCAATTCCGTCAAACAGCGCCGGTGTCCAAAGGGACATTCCCGCTTGAAACAGGGCCGACATTCGATGTCGGTTGCCAGCACTCGCGCCTGCTCACTGAGCGGTGGTGTAAAATCCGGCGATGTCGACCCGAAGATTGCAGCGACCGGCAAGTCCAACGCTGCCGCTATGTGCATCAACCCCGAGTCATTGGACACCACTGCACTCACAGTCGACATGAGATCAATAGCCTGTGCCAAGGTGGTGGTTCCGGTCAGATTGCGGCAGTGCGCCAGTTTAGCATTATCCAACCCCGATAGGATTGCGGCGGCAATTTCTTTGTCATTGGCCGATCCGAAGATCCATACATTCCAGCCGTCGGCGATAAGCTGGTTGCAAACAGCCGCAAAATGTTCAGCCGGCCATTGCTTGGAATTACCGAACTCGGCCCCGGGACAAATTGCCAGCGTGGGCGTGCCTGCATCGAGTCCGAACTCGGCCAAGGCCTGTTGCCGAGCGTTGTCCTCTATATGCAGGCGCGGGCGCGGGATTTTTTGCGGCAGGTCTGCGCTTTGTGCGTACGCGAGTGCCGCAAACCGCTGCACCATAAGCGGCAACAGCGCTTCCTCCAGTACGCGGCAATCAGTAAGCAACGGGTTACGCCATTCCCCGCGCCAGCCAATGCGATGTGGAATGCGGGCGAAAAACGGAATCAGCGCAGACTTGAAGGAATTTGGTAAAACAATCGCCGCGGTATAGCCATGCTTGCGCAACACTTTGCCCAGCGCGTGGCGTGCGCCGAGACGCAATTCACCGTGCCCCAGGGCTGTGCTGATGCTGTGGTCAACTTGTGGCATGCGCGACAACAGCGGCCGCGTCCAGTCGGGCGCCAGTACCGTTATCTTGCAGTCGGGGTGCTGCAGTTTCAGGCTGCTGAACAGCGGCTGAGCCATGACCATGTCACCGACCCAGGACGGACCCACAATCAGAAAATTTTCGGCGGGCGTTTGCGTGACGCGGGCTTTTATAGAAGGTACTAGTACATCCATTTTTGGATTATGCCTGACATTGTGCTGGCAGCTTCTGACTTGTGCAGATGCAGCCTGAGCAGCTAGTCCTTGCTCTCCGGTGTCACCCGCAGAATTTCATTGACGGTGGTGACACCGGCGGCAACTTTCTGCGCGCCGCTGATCCGCAGACTCATCATGCCATCCTTGTAAGCCTGTTTGCGCAATGCCGGCAAATCCGATTTCTCATCGGCCAGCCGTTGCAACGCTTCGGTAAATGGCATCACCTCGTAAATCCCTTCGCGACCCTTGAAGCCGGTCTCTCGACATTCCAGACAGCCAACAGAATTCTGCGCTTTGGTCGGCAGCTTTACTTTCCAGGGCCGCGTGAGCGTATCCCAGGCTTCCTGATCCAGCGTGGTCGGTGTTTTGCAATGTGGACACAACACGCGCACCAGCCGTTGGGCCACGATCCCTACCACTGTTGCCTTGATGAGATAGGACGGTACGCCCAGCTCGAGCAAGCGCGTGACAGCCGAGGGTGCATCATTGGTGTGCATCGTAGTGAATACGAGGTGACCGGTGAGTGAGGCCTGGATTGCCATCTCCGCCGTTGCCAGGTCACGCACCTCGCCTATCATGATGATGTCAGGGTCTTGCCGCAGCAGTGCCTTCACACCATCGGCAAAATTCAGGTCAATATTTTCCTGCACCTGCATCTGGTTAAAACTGTCTTCCACCATTTCTATTGGATCTTCGATCGTGCACACATTCACTTCATCTGTGGCGAGCAATTTCAGGGTGGAATAGAGCGTTGTCGTCTTGCCGCTACCGGTCGGGCCCGTGATGATAACGATGCCGTTGTTGTTCCTGATAATTTGGTTCCAGCGTTCGAGATCGTCACCCGCCAGACCTAGTTGCTGAAATGGCCGCGTCAACACTTCCGGATCGAAGATACGCATAACCAGCTTTTCGCCGAATGCCGTGGGCAGTGTGGACAGCCGCAGCTCTACTTCGCTGCCATTCGGACTCTTGGTCTTGATGCGCCCGTCTTGTGGTTTGCGTTTCTCCGCCACATTCATGCGGCCAAGTATTTTCAGTCGGCTGGTTACTGCAGCCATAACCTGCATAGGCAATGCATACACTGTATATAACACGCCATCTATGCGAAAACGGACGTTGCCTTTCTCTCGGCGTGGCTCTATATGAATATCACTGGCGCGCTGTTCGAATGCATACTGCAACAACCAGTCGACCACGTTGACGATGTGCTGATCATTTGCTTCCGGGTCCTTGATATGGCCCAGCTCTAACATCTGTTCGAGGTTGCCGATGCCCTTGCGCTGCACACCACCTTCGGCGGCACGGTTAATGGAACTGGCGAGGCTATAAAATTCGGTTGTGAGCCGCTTGATCTCAACCGGGTTGGAAACTACCCGATTGATCTTCTTCTGCAGAACGTGTGCCAGGTCGGTTTCCCATGAGGTGACAAAGGGCTCAGCGCTGGTGATGGTGACGTGGTGTGGGGTTACTTCAACTGCGAGAATATGATGGCGCTGTGTAAACGCATAAGACATGACCTTGGTGACTTGTGCCACGTCGATCTTTAGCGGATCAATCCGGAAATACTCATGGCCACTCTGCATACAGAGCGCCATAGTCAGACTTTCGATATCCATAGTGCGGCCAGCTGCCTTGCGATCTTCCAGCGCCAGGTCTGCCACATACTGCAATACATGCTTGTTCTGATCTTTCGCGGAGCGGCGACTCTCAAGTGCGTGCTTGAAATCAGCTTTGTTGATTCGTCCTGCTTCCAATAATCCGTTCAGGAAGTAATTCAATTCCAGCGGGGCATTCTTCTTTGGTTCGCTTTTCTTCTTCTCTTCTACTGCGGTCATCAGTTGAACCCGGTTTTTAATTGTACGGCGTGGATTAGAGGGTGTGGATTGAAGCTGGGTCGAACTTATTCAATCAGTTTGACCCATTCACCCGCTTTGGGCGTGCCTATAGGGTAATAACCATTGAGCAGGCGCAGGGTCTCTTCCGGGTAATTCGCCAGCTTGCTCTGCTGGCTAACAACCGCGAAATCGAAAAATTCGGAGGCCTGCACAAACTTGATCTTCAGCTCATTGCCACTAAAAGTTTCGCCGTTCTGAATTGCCCGGAACGTGCGCACGGTTTCGAGCAGTGAGGCATCCACCTCGTCCGTTGCGCTCGAGTTTTGAATGTCACCACGGAAGACAAACGCCCGCGGCCCGAGATAGATTACTGCAATCCGCTCCATCCTGCCGGTCTCTGCCGAAGGGGCGAGGCCAGTGTGACCGACCAGTCGATACTGCTCCAGCGCTTCGGATTTCTGCAGATTGGTAATGCCCAGATTGTCGCGGATAAAAACCCGCGGTTCGATATTGGCTTGCAGGCGCTGTGCCTCGATGCGCATGGTGCCGATGCCTTCGTTGCTGGCAGTGACTGTTGTAGTCGTTTCTGTAACAGCCCAACCATCAGGGAGTACGAGTGTGTAACCCAATAACGTCTGGTAGTATCGATTGCGATTGTCCTGGGTCTGTGAGCCCTGGCTGGCGCCGATAATCAGTCCGTCGATCTTTTCACGAAATACTGTATTGTCCGTCATGGTAATTTCGTTGTCGGACAGATTGGCGACACTGGCAATCGCCTCTTGCAGGCGCGCGTCATTGCGCGGATGGGTCGCAAACAAACCGTGATAACTCTGGTTACCGCCGGAGATCTTGCGATTGAAATCTTCCTGATTCTTGAGCACGGTAACGACATCGATCACAGCGATCGGATCGTAACCCGCCTTCGCGATATATTCGGCACCCAGGCTATCTGCTTCCAGTTCATGTTCGCGACCGAAGCCACTCAATCCGGTTTGCGCCCAGATCGATGCGACCTCACTGATTTGAGAACCGACATAACCACTACCGGTAGCTACTGCGGTCACGAAACCACCCACTGTGGCGGCCGTTTTTGCCAGTGCACCGCGCGCTTGCTGTTGCACCGCATGGCGAGCCGTAATGTGCCCGATCTCGTGGGCAATTACTGCGGCCAGTTGCGCTTCGGTATTCATGAACGTAAGCAGGCCGCGATTGACGTAGACATAGCCACCAGGCAAGGCGAACGCGTTGATGTCCGGGCTATCGATGATAAAGAACTGGTATTCAAGATTAGGGCGGTCACTCACTGCCGCGACGCGTGCACCTACTTCGCGCACGTAGGCAACAAGTGCCTCATCTTCATAAAAAGCCTGGCTCGCGGCTACTTTCTCGTGTTCTTCCTTGCCAATTTCCTTTTCACGATTCTCAGTCATCAGCACGATATTGGGAGCGCCGGTAGCTGGATTTACCGAGCAGGATGACAAAAACAGCAGCGCGCTGCCCGCGACCATCGCCAGCGCTATTGCGCGCGCATTGAATCGAACAGAATGCAGATCAAGCAAAGTTTTCATGGCGTCACCTGACTGTTTACAGTGCTTCGGTTGCAGCACCTGATTTTGCTCAGAGGCTGATTAACTACCATTGACGAAGTCTTTCAACTGGCTCGCCAACCGACTACACGCGTTTGCTTCCACGCGTGCGATGAGTGGAATGGGAATCACCAGTGCCGGCAAATAGGATTGCCCGTTGGCGTCGGTGTTGATTGTTCCTACCGACGTTGCCGAAGCCACATCCCAGATTCTGGCGTCGAAGCTAGCGTCATCTTCCCAGGTGCCAAAACCAAAACAGCCGCCACCACCGGGACCAATTGTGCAGGAAATAGAGCCGGTGCGACCGCTGGTTTCAGTGAAGCCGTCCAGCCAGACGATATACCGCACACCGAACTCCTCCATTTTCTGTGCCACGACTTCTTCTGCCATGAGTTTTTCCAGATCACTGGTTCGCAGTGGTGCAGTGCGAGGCTCGAACCAGGGAAACATGGCGTCGACAAATTCCTGTTCCGGAACCACGCTTATCGAATTGGTGCCGTTCCCCATATGCTCACCGACACAATCGACAAATTCGGAGCGCGTTTCGTAATCGCTTGCCTGACGCCGGCCAAGAATCACGATCGATTCGTGATTCTCGATACCTGTTTCTCCCTGACGAAATTCATCAACCGTGGTACTGGTGCACGCACTGAGTGCGCCTATTAGTAGTAGGCTAATGATGCCGCCAGTTTTTACTAAATTTGCGGCTATATAGGACATTGTGTCTGACCTCAGCGTTACTGCTCGATGTTATAGTCTGTTCAACCAATCACGCACTTCCGGAACTTCGGAAAAGCTCAATGAAAAACTCGAAGCCAGATCGCGCAAGGCGACGACCGCGGCTGCATTAATAGCCGCTTCAACAGACAGGAAGGTTGCGGTCGGTGTCTTCCCATAGGATGTCAGAACCCAATCGGCGATATAATCACCCTCTGCGGTGAGTAGGCGCATGTTGTACTTGATCCAGACTTCATAGACATCCAGCTTGGTCTTGGCCGGTAGTGCCAACTGAAATTCTTCAATGGCCGGCACGAACACCGCGTTGACACCCTGCGCCAGCGCTTCTTCCATGGAATCCACGAAGATGACCCGGTCGAACATGGCGGGCACGATGGCGTTGAATAAATCCATGTGCGAGCGGCCACTTGCGATATTGAATTCTTCTTGCCCGGTTTCAGAGTATTCCACGTAGGCGAAGTCGCGCAGTGCCTGATCGTAGTAAACGGCCACGGATACTGGCAGTTTACTGATGTTCGGAGTCGGATAGCTGCCCTCGATGACCACATTGGTGACGCCACAGCCCACCAGCGCGAGACTGCTAAATAGTAGCGCTGAATTAATGTAAGCTTTTAATATTAAAACAAATTTATTCATGATTTCTGGTAAAGCCTGGGTGCACTTACGGTGACTTTGAGCTGCGGTCTAGCGAAAATCGTTAAGGCCTACAAATGTACCACCATTTCTCTGTGTCAGCTCACGCATTAATGTTGAAAAGCGATAAACGCTTTGCTGGAACCGCGCGGGGCCTGCAAAGATCGTCGGAAAACCGATTCCGTGTATGCGCACCAGCCGATCACCATTGGCATCTTCGACGTTGATACGGTCGATTGTTTGAAGTACATCTTGAATAGACCCACCAGGCTGAAAATCATCACCCATAACATAGATACTGATCTTCTTGCCCGGTTCGTAGAAGCTGTTGATAGCTCGGGTCACACCCTCTACCGGGCTGCTATTGCTGTAGGGGTTCCAATTACGCAGAGTGGAAATGATCTGGTTACGGCGGCCAGGAGTATCCGGGATCCATTCCCCGCGATAGGAATCGAACATGTAATCCCCCTCGTCGTTCATGACCTGAATGCCTTTTACTTCAGGATAGACATTCAGGGTGTCTTCTATTATTCCCAGCATTTTATTCCAGCTCGGATTATTGAACATACTGCCGGAGGTATCGATCACGAAGATAATGTATTCGCTATCTACCGGGATGCCACCGATGGCGTTGTTTTCCGGTGCCGATGAGCTTGCTAACAACCTTTGCATTTCCGCGGTGAGCGTTTGTCTGGCAATGGCGAGCTTGCTTGAATCATCGGTCGCTTCTTCGGACATTTGTTGAGAGGTTTGAAACTTCCCTCTAATGTCACTAAGATCACCTCTTAGACGAGCGACGCTATCTTTTAGTATAGAGAGCTGTTCTTGCTTGGCATTCAAGTCCCGGTTCAGAACTGTAGTTTCGCCACGAATTTCAAACAATTGCTGCTGTAGATCGTTAATTGACCCTTCCGGTGTTAGATCGCTAATTTCTACGGAAATCGGATCCGCCGGTTTGGCAATCAACAACAAGATAATCATCGCCCCAAATCCACAGGCAGCTATGTCCAGGAAGGAAACGCTAAAGGAGCCGCTATCGTCTTCTCTCTTGCGTCTCATGGCCAGTCCTTCGATGGTGATATAAATGAGCCCTGCGAGTATTGCGCCAACTGCCAAAAGACTGCTGCTGCATTGGGGTCGCCTTCGAGTGGCATCAATATGATATTGACAGGAACGCCTTCGGGTAATTCTTCCACGGCCTCTTCAAACAAATCGAGTCGTTCTTCCGGGGTCACCAACGCTTTTGATGAACCACTATCGTTTATAGTGGGCAGTCCGTCAGTTATCAGGAAAATATTATCCGGTGGTGGCGACATATTGGCGACCGCACGAAACACCTTTTCCATATTGGTGCCGTTTTCTGGCACCAGAAGCTTGACGTTGTCGATGGCGCGATTGAGTTGATCACGATCAGCCACCTCTAACCAGCTATTCTCAGTGCCGGCTATCACGGACTGATAATTATCACTGAAATTCCAGATCTGATAGCGGGAGGTAATTGGAAACTGGGTACTGATCCAATCCACCGTTCTCACTACTCGCTGCCACTTCGGCGCATTACGCTGGGCATCCTCAGACATGTTGCGTGTACGAATGATATTTACAATGGTGCTATCCAGCATGCTGGAAGAGCTATCCAGTAAAATCAGAATGCGTTGTCCGCCGAGAAATAAACCGGAAAGATACTGGCGGTTTCCATCACCGAGAAACTGGCGAGCGCTATCACCTGTTTCTTCAAGCGAACTTGCCTGTAAACGCAACAACTCTTCTTCTAGCGCCCGTACATCGGCGCGCAATTGCTCGACGCTTTCCACGCTGGCGACACTGGAATTCTCCAGTGCAGCCAGTTCCTCCAGAAACGTATCAATCTGCTCCTGAATCTGTCGCGCTAGACCTTCGGCAGTGACGACTTCAAAACTGACATCGGAATAGGTATTACGAATCTGTACGAGACCGAGCTGGCCCTGCAATACTTCTTCCTGTAACAAATTAATTTCTGCTGTGATATCGGAATTCGATTCAATGGCAGTAACTGAGCTGGCGTGATCCAGAATCAGGAAAAGTAGAATCACAGCACCAAAGCCGCAAAACATGACATCCAGAAATGCCAGGCTTAGCGGGCTAACGCTGCGTTTAATTCTTTTTCTGCTCGACATGGTCCCACCGTATTTTCTTAGCCCTTTACCTGGATAAGTGAAATTGCTTCCGAGTCTTCGGTAAATTGAATGCGATCTCCCAACTTTAATTGCCGCTTGCCACTTATCCAGGATTGATTCACCATGACACGCTGACTGCCACTGTCGAGAAAGATGCCAGCGGTTTGAGTTTCAATATGCCCCAGATACTCAGGTAATCCTGCGATAGAAAGTTGAATCGTTTGCGCCGGATTGCTCTGCCCATTGAGCTGGGAATTATTTTGAAATTCGATGCGACTAAGTGAAATTGCGCGATTGCCATACAACGCATGTGTCGGAGGTTCCTGTGGTTCAATTGCTCGTGCTGGATTGCTCGCCGGTTTATTCTTCTTGTTTTTGCCGTCCTTGAATGGCAACGTGGTTATCAGATGTATGCCATCCGCTGGACTGGTAATGAGACTACTGAATCCCAGACAGGCAGTATTGATGGTTGTCGATTCCAGCATCTGTACTTCCCGGTCAGCACTCAGCACTGCGGTGATTCCAGGCAATGCTGCGAGTCCAGTACTTATTAGTACCTGACTGTCGCCCCCGGCGGCCAGCGCGGCGATCTGCTGACTGATTTTGCGGTAGTGGCCAGAAAGATTACTCACCAGGCTCTCCCGTGGCATCTTGACTGTGTGAACGGCACTGTTGTTCTTTAGTTCCAGAATCAAGCTGTTTTGGTTTTCATCATTGTGTCGCCACCAGTGTGGCAAGGTGTTGTAAAGCTGCTGCTCCGATTCGGCATTGTGCTGCGGATTGAATCGACTCTGCTGAATAAACGCACTGGTGGCCAGCTGCATCATCAGGTCCATGAAATCCTGACTGCCAACGCCTGGAACCTGAATCACGGATTCCACCTTCAGGTGCTGATCTCTAATTATCAGTTTCGTCAGCAATACCTGATGTAGCTGAATATCTGCATAGATAATCGATTGATCCTGCGCCAAGGCGACGGCCGCAGCCAAAGCCGAATCCACTACACCGATGGTAGTAAATGGACATCGTTTGGCGAGGCCTAATAGAATGGCGAGCTGCTGACGCGTGAAATTACCGGGTACTGCAAAAATGACATCGCCGTCGATTGCGGCAGTTTCAGCCAAATGCAATAAATGCGCATACGCGATGTCGGCGAAGTGACGAATGCCATTGCCATGTGACAGAGGGTCCAGACTCAATTCGTGCCAATACTTGTTATAACTATTCGTTGGTTGCAGCCGCGCTTGTTGCTCGGCGAATTCTCCAAGCAGTAACTTTCTATTCTGCGACAGGGCGAAGCCAGGACTCTGCAACAGAATCCCGCTTTCATCGCCTACTTTCAAGGCACTGTCATTGAGCTCGATAACCATCAGACTCATACGTGGCTATCCTTCTCCGGTACTTGCAAATATTGTATCAATTTGTCATCGCAGTAATGCTGACAGTCCAACACCAGCCGGTCTTGCAATAATTGCAACTGATGCAGCAGAAACATCAGCAAAATACTCGCGACCAGGGCTACGAAGGTAGAATTAAACGCCACCCCCAGACTCACCGTTACGCCAACAATATCGCCGTTGACCGCCTGATTGGCCTGCCCCAGCGCCATCCCGATGCCGCGTACAGTGCCAAGAAAGCCGATTGAGGGAATCGCCCAGGCGATGTAACGCACTAGTCCCAATTCAGTTTCCATACGATTCGCTTCGGTATCGCAACAGTCGCTGATCACCGAGGACACAGCCTGAATGTTCCGCGTTGACTGAAATCGATGCAATCCGGCCAATAGCGCGCGTGGTAATAAAAATTCACGCTCGCTCTCTGGCAGTGCCTGCACCGGCCGCGAATAATTTCTTGCGTCCTCTGGCAAGATGCTCATGCCATCGGATACTTGCACCAGGGTTCTTTCCAGCAAGGCCCGCTCGCGCAATGTCTTCTGTGTCTTCAGGCCGATTATGGCTAATGCCCAAAGCAAAAGGATGACGGTAGATTCCTGCTCGAAATCACCCACAATTATATAAAATGACCGATCTGGAACGAAGTCCGGATCAATTTTTTGTTGTTCGTTCTGATACTGCTGATCAATTGCTGCTAATGGCCTGACTACGGTGACGTAGAGAGCGTGCACGATAATAAAAGAAAAAATCAGCGCCGCTAACTGATAGAAGGTTTCGTTCAACACGCCTTGCTTCATAGCTAAATCCTTGTCACTTACCAGTTCAATTCGATGCTAGATATCAATGGGAAATGAAACTCCAAGATCCTGTGAAATTTCTTCAGTTGGAATAAATCGGTGGAGTCCTTGTTCCGCATTCACTGGCTCATCAACGTCAGCGAGAATCAGTTCATTTTCTGGATTCTCTTTTTCCACTTGCTCGATAGGTGCCGCTTGCAGTTTCTCATCATCCGTAATCACGCCAGCATTCGGATCTGTTTGCTGTTGTGGATCTGCTTGCTGTTGTGGAGCATTGTCGGCGCCATAAATCAGCGCAGAGAAAAACAGAATGGTGCCCAGTAGTAAAAATAGTCGCATATATTATTCCTCCAGATAGCGAGCTATCCTGAATCCAACATCGTCTCTTGGCTCTTCACCAAAGTCACGAAATGACAAGCGTAATTCCGTAATGGAACCGTGCGCCCAGCTGGACCCGCGAATAGTGTGAAACTGGCCTTCAGCCGGACCCATCGGATCGACTTCAACACCACCGAGGGCGCCCATCGCTCCGTAATAGTCGTGGACCCATTCGGCAACATTGCCAGAGAGATCGAAGACTGCATTATGATTTGGAGTGAAAGATCCAATGGGTGCCGATCCGAGATAGCCGTCGTTGTAATCGAAGAGAATCTGTCCTAAATAATTTTGACTGGTGACGTCGGCAAAATTACCCGCTTTTTCCGGAGGTGGCAGCTGTTCTCCCCAAGCGTATTTATACAAGGCCCCAGCACTATCAGTGCGAGCAACCCATTCCCATTCGGCTTCCGTGGGTAATCGATAGCCGTGGGATTCTGCATTAAAACCAGTCACAGCTTCGCCTTCGATCTGATAAAAGGCAGGCAAGGATTCCTGCTCACTCAACCAGTTGCAATACAGGGCCGCCTGATGCCAGGTAAGTTGCACCACTGGCTGGGATTCGTTGTTAAGCGTCAGTCCCTGCACCGTTCCGGAAGTGTGTTTTGCGGAATACAAACGAAACTCAGAATTGGTGACTTCATTCAGACTCATATAGAAAGGTCGCTCCAGTCTGACTTCTCTAAGACTCTCATTGGGTCTGCGCCCGGCTTCGCGCCGTGAGGTCCCCATGGTGAAAGCCCCCGGGTAGAACAATTTCAGAGTCTGGTTCGCTGCTGTAGTGATTAGTGGACGAATCTGTTCCACCCGCGCCTGCTCCATCGATTTGAGTGTCACTCGAATGACCTGATCAAGCCCCGGGCGAGAAACAAATTCGGTGGCGTAGGGTACATAGCCTGCCTTGCGAATTTCGATGAGCTGACTGGATGCCATGAGCTGGATTGTCTGGTTCGCAAGACCACGCAATTCTCCATTGACATACAGCTGTGCATCGGCCGGCTCACTCACCACGCTCACCTCCGCCAGCACCGGGTCCAGCGCCATACTAATTTCTCGAGCCTGATTCGGTTGGGTTCGGATTGAAGTCTTGCCAGAGTGGTAGCCATTCTTGAAAAAAGTCAGCTCATGGTTCTGGTTTGGTGTGAGCGGAACTTCCAGCGGAGTTAAACCCACATACTCGCCGTCGATAGTGACACTCGCTTCGCTCGGATTAGAGCGTATAAAAACCAATCCATCTGCCGGTACCAACTCCACCTGCGGCACCGCGAAATCCTGACCAGCCAAGACATCGAAATCTTCTTGCCATGCTTTATGCCCAGCCAGTTTCAGCACCAGATCCCTTTGGCCCTGTAATATTTCTGCATTGAGAGGAGTCGTGCCTACCACCTCACCATCGACCAGTACTTCTGCCCCGCTCGGCGAGGTGTTAAGACTCACCACGGCCCACGCCCGCTCAAGCCGTGCCTGAAATTGTTGCGGTGTGGAGCGGCCTTCGATAGTTATCGGTTGCTGATAATCGAGATACCGGTCTTTGGAAATTATTAACTGGTGCTCTCCGGGTTCCACCGCAACATCCGACATTGGCGTCACTCCAACATCAACGCCGTCAATCTGTACCCGAGCATCTATCATATCGAGTGTAGCTACGGAGACTATCCCCGGTAGCTTGCGCATCACGAAAGGATGGTTCTGGGATTGTTCATTACCAACCAGAAGTTGAGTCACTGTATCGTGATAGCCGGTGTTAGTTAATGTCAGGGTGTACGAGCCAGTACGAATCAAATAACGCTGGGCCAGTTTAAAATTCAGCCCGCCGTCAATTTGAATCAGCGCAGTGAGTGGTTCGACTTCGACAAAGACTGATCTTGCGGTCAGCACAAACCAGGCAGCACTAATCGACAAGAAAATAAAGATGGCGAGAACCGGATGGCTCCATCTGAATCGATAGCTAAATCTCGCCACTTTTTCGTTATTGGGCGTAAAATCTATCGGAATTATTGGGTCAGCTGTACCTTTTCCTCCGTTGACACTGCTAGTATTTTCCATGTCATTGGCGCCTGTTTGAAGCGACAACGGGTTCAACACACTGGATGGTTACTGCAGTCGGTGTCTGTCCGAATCCGACTGTAAATTCCTCGCGTACTTCCCGATAACCAATGCGCTTGCCTACCGCTACATACAGTCCCGGTTTCAAAGCAACGGATGTCTGTTGAAAAATTCCAAGATTGCTAACGCGCAAAAGTGTCACTTCGGTAAGATTGTCGGAAACCAGTTGCACATCGATAGGCACCTGGGAATTTTCCAGCAGTAGCTGCAACTCATTCAATTGTTGCGTAAGACGCGGACCCTGGGTTTCGATCGCGCGCCCGGTGTAGTAGACATCCAATGTTTCTTGATACACAGCGTCATCGGAGAAACGTTCCGGATTCGCTATGGCCTCCACCAGCAAGGTATCCAGTCTGGCTCGTTTCTCGGCGTAGTCTCTGCCATTGATCGCAAACAGTAGATTGGAATCTATGGCAAGTACCTTATCGTACTCATCCACCGCTGCCTGCCATTGTTCACCTTTCTCCGTTTGACTAACCGCAATTTGTAATTGAGTGATTTCGGCGTTGGCAATTTCATTCTCGGTTTGCGTGATTGCCGCCAAGGCTTGTTCGCGATTCACTCCGATATTGGCAGCCTGTTGAAAATATGCGATCGCCTGCTGTGGTTCGCCGTTTTCGAGCAGAGCATAACCGCTGGACATTATGCGAGAGAATTCATTTTCAGTTATTAACGAAGCAACTTCCAGAACTCGCCTGCCAGCGTATTCATTGTAACTATCGAGGTTGGCTGCCTGCTGGTAGTGACTGCGTGCTTCACTTAATTGACCATCCTCTGAAAATTTATCAGCTTGTTCGAGCAAGGCCTGAACTTCATCTAACGTATTGGCGCGCTGTATACCAATCTGTGCCTCTGCATTGTCAGGTGCGAGCAGCATAACCAGACCAAATTTTTCCAGTGCCAATTCCGCATCAGATTCTTGCATTCCCTTTTCAGCATCGATCAGGGCTTGCGTAACAACCATTGGTATGGACGCTATGATCTGACTCAAACTATCCCTGCCTTTAGCATAGGTATCTCGTGCGAGCGCAAAATCTTGCGTCCGATAGTACTCGTCACCGATACTGGCTTGGCTTAGTGCCTCCTCATAAGCGAGCTGGCCCCACGTATCCACCTTCAAGGGAGTCAATTCTGCCTGTCTGGTCAACAGCTCCGCTAACACGTCTTGTGCTTCTTTTCGCTGTAGTAAGCGCTGGGCCTCTTCGAAAGGTGAAATCGCTACGCCAGCAGCGGTGGTTTGAGCCGGTAGAATCTCAGCCGTATCCACGCGTCTCTCTAACGGTAACTCATATTCGGTAACGACAGCGGGCAGTACAAAAGTAACGAACAATGCCACCACAAACAGACCAGCGAGACTGATCCACAGGAGTACCGGCGGCTTGTTTCTTTTTACCTGATTAGCCTGATTAGCCTGATTTGAAAATAGGGGACTTTCGGTTAAATCAAAGTCAACGGGCTCAATCTTGTTGATATTTATTTCTGTCATATCGGATTCTATAGATAGGAAAAATCACTTGGGTTGATACAACGACTACAACTCACCCAACTCGGTAGCATAGAGGTCCGCCAAGATATCCCGCCATTGATTGTATTGTTCTTCAACCGAGCCACTCAAGGTGATGGTGCGATCATCAAGAGTGATTACTCTAGGAGCAACTTCATTCTCCAGCGACTGTCCAAGTTCTTCCAGGGCTTCCATATGGATTTTCGCTTCAGCCTGTTTGTCGAAACCGCTCTTGATCAAATAGGCGCCAGCACCAACAACCACGGCACCGCCAGCTTGAGTGGCATAATTTCCACCGTTGGTAGCCGCCACCAGTCCGCCGATGACGGCTGCTGTTCCTGCTATGAATCTTCGTCTGGAGGAGTCTCTCAATTCACGTAATGTAATTGTCTCGTGATAACTTTGCTCGCGCCAGGAATCATAAGGTATGCGCATTTGTCTTACGTAGGTAGCGTAATAATCCTGCACCGTATCGATGAACATAAAGTCGCGCTCACGAATATCCCGCACACGTTGCATTATCGGGTCAGTGTCTGCTGGTAACGCTGCCAGTTTATATTTACCGTCACGATCCAGAGTTAGATATTCCCCAAAGGCGTCCGCAGAAAAGCGCTGCGCGAACAAAATCTCGGACACAGTACGGATCTCGGTAATTTGCTGATTGGAAGCGCTGTCCTTTCTATAGGCTAACAAATCATTGGCGATGTTGTTGTAGATCACCTGAAAGGGATCGCTCTGCTGCCGCTGCGACGGATCGTAACTAAATTGGCTTATCACTTCGTCGTAGGTTTTGGTATACCATTCGCGTCCGGTTGAATCGGAGACAGTAATGCGAATGCTCATTTCCTCACCGTTAGAGCGCAAGATGGTGCCGTTCACGACCAGATCCATTGGACTGGCATTATTGGGCATCAATCGCACGATGCCCCAATTGCCCGAGCGCTGCAATGATTCGGCTAATAGGTAGGGAGCGTAACGAGCTTCGGCAACGCGAATTTCGTGATTCGTGGTTTCTTCTTCTCCACCTTTAATTTCATCAATACCCGGATCGAAGATGGCAATGCCAACGTCGAGCAACAATTCCTCAGGAATATTCTGCGAGTCCTGAATGATTGGAGTGTAGGTAGTGGACTTCACTGTGTGCGTAGCACAAGCACTGATAAAACAAGTCAGCAGGATTAATCCGATAAGATTCTTCAATTGAATTTTCACTGCTCTTCACTACTAAGCCCAGTGTAATTTCTGTATTCATCCCAGAGTGCTTCGCGCAGTACTGGATCGGGTTCGCTCATAGCGGCCTCTCGCAATTGTCGCGCTACGACATCATCATCGCGACCACTTGGAATGTCTTCGGGGGGCGTAAAAGTCTGGCTCGGTTCTGCTGGTGTCGAGACTGCAGGCTGACCTGCCAACACTGCTCCGGATGGCGCTCCGGATTCAGGCATTGTCTGCGGTTCGGCCGCATCCGCTCCACCACCACCACCGGACTGACCACCAGGTGCCGCGCTGCCAGCGGCATTACTCTCAGCTTGCGCACGTTCTCGTTCACTCAGAATAAAGCCATCAAAAGTCTCATAGCCGCGGTGCAGCTCTTCATCAAGGACTGCGACTCGTTCCGCGGGAGTGGCTGTTGCCGATGCTGTTTGTTTGGCTCCATTCCCACTCAATACACCATCTGGTAGGGTATCCAGACTATAATCTCCACTTGGTGCGCCTGAAGTCGACCCTGAAGCACTTGCATTCCCACTGTTAGCTCCAGATGTGGAGCTGTCACGACTGCCTGCAGCACCTGCCTGCGCGCCGGATTGGCGAGACTGGGAACCTGCATTCTGGCCTGGGCTACGACTACTGGTACTGGAACTGCTGGCTTGTTGCTCGGCCCGGGATTGTGACCCCGAGGCGCCGGCGGTTGGAAATGAGCTGGAACGGCTACCCTGAGCCGGGCTATTGGCATCTGCTGAGCTTTGTCCGGGGGTGCCTGCTGGCATACCGGGCGTGGAGCCGGAGCCGCTTTGAGCGCTACTCGACGGGCGGCTCGACGAGCTGGAACCACTGCTCGAGGAGCTCGCAGACGGCATGCTCTGTGACGATGACGAGCTGGAGCTCGAACTGGAACTAGAGCTCGAACTGGAACTAGAGCTCGAACTCGAGCTGGGGCTAGAACTAGGGCTAGAGCTGGAACTAGGGCTAGAGCTGGAAGCAGAAGGCATCGATGGCATACTGCTGGAGGAGCTGGAGCTGGTGGATTCACACGCACTCAACGCCAGGCCGATGGCACTGGCCAACAGCAAGCGGCTGAATTTTTTGGATCCTGTCACTATGACTCGTCCCATAATTTCATCCTACGGTGTTCGAAGAACACGATTATATCGATGCAAATAACAACAATTGCTAGCTTTTGAAGCCATTTTGGCGATTTAAGCTGCCGTTCGTGTCAAATCGCCCATTACAGTATTGGCGCTTGCCACAGCCTTCATCTATACACCTATCTATACACCTATCTATAAACCTATACCCCAGTTCCCCTTAACTGCGGCTTAACAATAAATCAACCCGCAGCGCTAAGCTACAGCCATACTCACAATACGCGGGCCAGTCTGACTTAGTACCAATAGCGATACCGAAAATAATTTCGATCAGAGCGCTGCAATTGTCCATTCTCAATTCTGGGCCTGAAGTAGGCACCGCGTATTTCCCGCTGCAACCGACTTAACAGAGAAGTATTGACGGCCGTTGCTTCCGTCAGAATCTCGATATTGCGAGTCGTGCCGCTGACCATGACGTCAAAAACCACGTCGGCATAGCTGTAATTCACCGTCTTGCCGTCGCTGGTGGTGATTGGCTGCGTCAGCAGGTTAGCCACGGCGTTGCCAAAGGTCGGGATCGGTACTACCTGACCGAATAATTGCTGAATCCATTCATCACTGTGATCACTCTGCTGCAGAATCTCCCACGCCTCAATATACAAATTTTCGGCGTCCCGACGCCGTTCAAACATCAGATACCAGTCGCCAAGATCGGCCAGGGCTGACGCCAATTCAAATTGCGCAGCTTCCTGCTTCGCGTAATAGCTCACGATTTCACGCAGGGCAAGTTCACCTGCCTGAAAACCATGGATCTGCTCCAAGCCACCGGCGTCCAGCTTGCTCAGCAGGATGTCTTCGGCATTGCGATAATCCTGTTGCTGACTCTGGGCGATCAACTCCGGATGACGGGACGCGAGAAATGCCGAATTGGCAAGATTGCGGCGATAACTAATGTAACGTTCATCATCGTCGCCAAAGTGAACGGAAACCATGGTTGCAGCGGCGGTTTGCATGATCTGGGCGGAATTGAGGCGAAAACCCAATGCCTCGCCATAGCCAATATTGAACGCCTGGATGTTCCAGGTCGCGAGTCGATCCAATACCGGGATCATGCGCGGGTCATTCGGTCCATAAGCCCGCTGCTGAATGTAAAATAAATAATCAAAGTAGGTATCTGCCTGTGCCCAATCACCCAGCGCCAGGTAGCTATCTATCATCCTTTCAATATTTGCAATCTGCTCCAGCGTATGCAACCCGGAATTGATGCGATTAACATGAATAGCGCGATCAAAGATTTCGATGGCCTCAGCATGGTTACCCTGCTGTTGCTGCAGGACTCCGAGTGTCGCTAATTCCTCAATCAGAGCCTGGTTCCAGGCGCCACCGTCTAGTTCAATCTGTTCCAGCGCGGACTCGTAACTGGTGATGACATCCATGCGCGCAATGAACTCCGGGTCAGTTTCCGGATTTAACGCTGGTGGCACAGCAGGCAGCACGGGATCGAGTTCCGGTACAAACGGAACCGGCATCTCGACATACAATATCTGGGTCTGCTCCAGGGTAGGTGCCGCGGTAGCAGGCTCTGCTTCCTGCGCACCGGATTTGATGGCATTGGCAAGCAGCAGCGGACCTGCAATAAAAAGTGCACAGTGGCGCCATCTAATGTTGCGCACAAACCAGCCTTGCGCAACACCTGTTACAGGATTCGAATTCACGCTGTCTACGGTACTCTTATCTGCCTTCATTTGGAATAACCGGAAATTTGCCGATCTCACGCAAGCGCCCGTCAGCGCAGGCTTTCAGCGCACTTCCCCCTGCGACAATAGCAAATTTCCAAAAGCATCCACCGTGGCACTCCACCATGGCGCAATGAATGTTGTTGCTGAATATTCAGTAACGATAGCGGGCCCTGCAATCAAAGTTCCGGGTCGCAGATTTTCCCGTTTATGCACCACCACATTGCCAGTACTGGCAGGGACTGCCAATGCTGGAGCCATGCTCGCACTCTGGTCGGGGTCGGGCGACGACGGCACTCGCACAAGCTTCGGCAATGAGAGTGCTACCGATTCTGCAACTACTTGTACGCGAATGTTTACCAATTCAGTCTCTTTATCCAAAGCGTAGCCATAGCGCTGCTCATGCATCTGATGAAAATCCGCAACGGCGGCGGTGGCATCGAGCCAGGGAATATTGAGAGTATATGACTGCCCGAGATAGCGCATATCGACACTGTGCTCGGAACGCAATTCCGCTGCACCCAAGCCTTCCTGCAGCAGCTCTGTGGTTGCCGCCTGTTGCAGTTGCGCAAACGCCGCTTGTACAGCCGGCACATCCAGGACACTGCAACGCAGACTCAATGTCCGGGAAAATTGCCTGCCGCGATTGGCAACCACCATGCCCAATGCCGACAGCACGCCACAGTATACTGGTACGATAGCGCGTCGCATTTGCATGGCTTCCGCCAGAGCGCACACGTGCAAGCCGCCAGCGCCCCCAAAACACGCCAACACAAAAGCATTGGGATCGTATCCCCGATTCACCGAGATCAATCGGATCGCCTTCGCCATGTGCTCATTGGCAATGGTAATAATGCCCAGTGCTGTTTCGGAAACTGACAATTGCAGCTGGTCAGCGAGTTTGCGCACTGCGTGCGTCGCCGCATCAATATCGAGATGCAGATCACCTGCAAGTGCCGTGTTTCTATCCAGCCGACCCAAAACCAGATTCGCGTCAGTAACTGTTGCATCGGTACCGCCTTTACCATAACAAGCTGGACCTGGTTCTGCACCAGCGGACTGAGGCCCTACTTGCAACATGCCACCACTGTCGACATATGCAATCGAACCGCCGCCAGCACCAATCGTGTGCATATCCACCATCGCTACACCAACGGGGTATTGCGCAAGCATGCCTTCTGTAGTGCGCGCAATTGCACCATCTACCAGCGCCACATCCGTTGAAGTACCACCCATATCGAAGCTTATGATTTTTCTGTAACCTGTCTGCTCACCAATAAACTGAATTGCTTTCAAGCCACCGGCAGGACCTGACAACAACAAATTCACAGCCGCAGTGGCGGCCTTGCTGGCACCGATCGTCTCGCCACTTGATTGCATGATCTGCAGGGAACAGCTGCCAAGTTGCGCGCGCAAGCGGGTCAGGTAGCCACTGATTATCGGCCCCAGCGCCGCATTCAACCAGGTTGCTATGCCGCGCTCATATTCCCTGTATTCGGGTAGTACTCGCGACGAGCGACTGACCAGTATTTCCGGCAAGTGCATTTGCAGTGCTGCTTCGATGCGGCGTTCGGCACTGTCGTTCAGAAACGAAAACAGCAGATTGATGGCAACTGCCTGCGGCGCCAGAGTCGCAACTTTTTTGATCAGTTCGTCGATTTCGATTGCCGTGAGCGGCTGCATGTCTTTGCCATCGGCACCGACCCGTCCGCCGGTTTCAAGACACAGCTCAGCAGGAACCGGCGGCGGCACTGCTGCAAATTCCAGTGCATATAATTGCGGTCGAGTCTGGCGCGCGAGTCGCAGCAGATCAGCGAAACCGTAATTGGTTATAAAAACTACTTTCGCCAATTTCCCTTCCAACACTGCATTGGTAGCGACCGTGCTGCCATGAATTATCTGTAAGTTTCCGCTTTGCGCCTGCGCCTCAAGCCCCATGGCGTGTATGCCATTTAGAATTGCCAACTCAGGAGCAGATGGCGTAGACGGCGTCTTGTGCAGAGTAATGGTTGTGCTTGCACCAATTCGCACGCACACGAAATCGGTGAACGTGCCACCGGCGTCAATACCCAAATATATTTGTTCTGACAAACTGCGCTCGTTGCTTCTAATTGAGTGGAGGAAAGATTATAACTGCAATTCAACACGATCTTATGCAAAGAGGTGATGGTTGCCTGAATTACCTGAAGTAGAAACCACCCGACGGGGAATATTACCGCACATCGAGAGTCAGCGGGTGAGTCGGGTGGTACTGCGCCAGCGTCAACTACGCTGGCCGATTAGTACTGAACTTGAAGCGGATCTTCCCGGTCAGATCATTCGTTCGGTGACACGCCGCGGAAAATATTTGCTGCTCAATACCGACATCGGCACTCTGATAATTCATCTCGGCATGTCCGGCAGTTTGCGCATTTTGGCTGGAGCATCCAGCAAGCAAGCACCGGGCAAGCACGACCATGTCGACATCGTATTTGCCAACCAGCAAATATTACGCTTCACTGATCCGCGCCGCTTCGGCTGCATGCTCTGGCAAACTGATGCTATTGCGGAACATCCATTGTTGCGGACGCTGGGTCCGGAGCCGCTCGAAGCAGCATTTGATACACCCTACCTTTATATGCGCAGCCGCGGACGTTCCGCGCCGGTAAAGTCATTCATCATGGATAGTCGAATAGTAGTAGGTGTTGGCAACATCTACGCCAACGAAGCGCTATTCATGGCTGGTATTGCACCACGACGCGCAGCCGGCAAGATTTCCAGGCCACGGTACCAGACCTTGGTGAAGGCCATTCAGGAAGTATTGGAGAGCGCGATCGCAGTCGGCGGCACCAGCTTGCGCGATTTTACCAATAGCAGTGGTGAGCCTGGTTACTTCAAGCAATCTCTATGTGTGTACGGACGCGGCGGTTTGCCCTGCGTGCAATGTCAGCAGGTCTTGACTGAAATTCGACTTGGACAGCGCAGCACGGTGTATTGCGCGCATTGCCAGAAATAACCGATCAAGCAGGCGCTAAACAAGCAAGCGCTAAAAAAAATAGGCCAGTTACTTCTGATTGTGCTGAGCTTCGGCCATGGCGGCCGCGACCATGGGATGGACAAACTTGGAAATATCGCCGCCATAGGATGCGATTTCACGCACCAGAGTAGAAGAGATATAGGACAGATGCTCGGCGGGCGCCAGAAACACAGTTTCAATATCCGGATCCAGAATTCGGTTCATCCCGACCAGCTGAAACTCGTATTCGAAGTCGGCCACAGTGCGCAACCCCCGCAGGATGATGCGTGAATTAGCCTTTTTGACGAAATCCGTCAGCAGGGTGTCGAATGCACACACTTCGATATTAGGCACGTGCGCCAAAACGGCGCGCGCCAGTTCGACGCGTTTTTCAGGAGGCAGCGTGATGCCTTTCTGACGGTTGGTGCCTACCGCTACAATAATTTTGTCGAACAGACCTGATGCGCGCTCAACCAGATCGGTATGGCCGTTCGTGATGGGATTGAAAGTACCTGGGTAAACGGCAATTTTCATAGAGTTCTCGATAGCTAAGCCCGCCCGCATTCTAGCGAATTGAGCTGGCTTGCTCAATCAGCCAACACAAAACTCACGATACGTTGTTCCAGCCAGTTGTCCCGGTGACCGGAGATGAATCCGACGTGGCCACCATGATCCAGTAATTGCATTTGGACATTGGCGGGTAGCAGCTGCGGCAGCGGCAATGCGGTTGGCGGGATCATGGGGTCGTTGCGACTTTGTATCAGCAGCGTGTTTACCCGAATGGAGTCGATAAAACGATCGCTGCTGCAGCGCTCATAATAGTCTTGCGCATGCTTGAATCCATGCAGTGGCGCCGTTACCCGATCATCGAACTCCCAAATCGTGCGCATGCTGCTCAAATCCCCAAGTGCTTCCAGTCGCTGCCACTGCTCCCGGTTGCCCGTAAGCTTGAAATGCTGCTTCTTGCTATTTACATCACGTACCAGTCGCCGCACAAAATAACTTCCATACCAGCGACTGCTTCCATTCAACATGGCCCGGGAGCACTGTGCCAGAGAGAACGGCGTGGATACCGCAATCGCCTGCCTTATTTGCGGGTGCGATTGCATCTCGCCCAACCACTTCAATAGTACATTTGCGCCCAGAGAATAGCCGACGAAGACAAACTTGTGCTGTGGATACTGCGCGCACAAATTTGCAAATACTTCATTGGTATCTTCCGTAATTCCGGAGTGATAGGCCTTGGCCAGCCGATTAAAGTCACCACTGCAACTGCGAAAATTGAGTGCCGCACTGGCAACACCATGGGTGGCGAAGAGCCTCTGCAGTGCGACCACATAAGGTGAGCCCGAGCAACCACATAAGCCGTGTTGAATTATTACGAGAATGGAATCCGCCGATTGTGCCGGATCGATTTGTTGCGCCCAATCGAGGTCAATGAAGTCGCCATCACGCAGCTCGATGCGCTGACGACGCAGCGCGATTCTCGCTGGCGGTGCTAACTTGCGCCACAATGTCTGGCTATGCCCCTCGGGTAACCACCAGGCCGGTTCAAATTCCAGAATAGAAGTGCCAGCTGACATTTTTAGATTTCCGCCACAGCAGATACACGATATAAACCAAAACTTACATTGCCCGCTCGTTTAATTTTCAGCAACTGCCACTCTGCTGGCACTGCCAGCTGCGGCGCTGTCGCATCCGTTTCGATATAGATTTTAGCCGTGGGTTTCAGCAAGGCTGAGTCGGCGAGTTTGCGACAAACCTGTGGCAGCAAATTGTCAGTGAAGGGCGGATCAAGAAATACGATATCGAAGGCTTTTGCTGGCGCTTGCTGTCGCGCTATCCAGCGCAGCGCTTCTTCACAGTGGATAGCAGCATTGGTGAAATGCAATGTCACGAGCGCTTCGGTGAGTGCTGCTTTCGCAACCACACTGTTCTCAACAAAATCGACCCAGCTCGCGCCGCGCGAGAGCGCTTCGAATCCGAGCGCGCCGCTGCCGGCGAACAGATCCAGACAGCTGGCGCCGTGCAGGTCATCTCTTAGCCAGTTGAACAGAGTCTCTCGAATGCGGTCAGACGTTGGACGCAGGCCCGGTGCATCCGGAAAATTGAGTTTGCGCGTGCGGTGCGTCCCGCCAATGATGCGCACCGTGTTGGGCCGGCGCTGCTTTGCTCGCGGTGATATGGATTTCGTCATAAGCCTTTCATTCAGCGAAAACAATTTCTTGCGTGGCGCAGCCTATCATTGACCAAGGCAGGTTTTACAGTGCGGCCGGCATTCCATGTGTATCCGCTGTCTCGGTAGTGTTAGCATAGCGCGCCTGTTTTCCCAATTCCGTCCTATTTAACCAATGTGGTTTTTATCCAGAGTTGAGTGCAAGCAGAGCTCCATCTATCAAGAGTCTCACCTGATGTTCGGCTTCGGTAAAAAATCCAAATCCCCAGACGCGACCGCTACTGCATTGCAGAATGCGGAGTCGCCTGCGCTGACACCCAGTGCCAATGCTGCGGCTGTAGTACGAACTGAGGTACAAACTGAGGTACAAACTGAGGTACGAACAGAAGCACCAGCAAGAGCGCAAACCGAAATACCAATCCATGTGCAATCCAGTGAAACTGGATTGTTCGCGCGCCTGCAGCAGGGCCTCAGTCGAACTCGCGGCAGACTCAGTGAAGGTCTGAGCGCGCTGATTCTCGGCGAGAAAACTATCAGCCATGAATTGCTGGAAGACGTTGAGACTCAGCTACTGTCAGCAGATGTGGGCTTGGGGGCAACTGAGCAGATCATTGCCAATCTCAGCAAGAAACTGGCCCGCAAGCAATTGGCTGAGCCGGCTGCATTCATGGCGGGGCTGAAAGAAGAATTGACGGCGATTCTTGCGCCCTGCGATAAACCTCTGACTATTCCCACTGACTGCAAACCATTTGTCATTCTGATGGTCGGAGTTAATGGTGTCGGGAAAACGACAACTATCGGCAAGCTCGCCAAGCGCTTCCAGTCACAAGACCTGAAGGTGATGCTGGCAGCAGGCGATACGTTTCGCGCGGCGGCAGTGGAACAATTGCAGGTGTGGGGGGAGCGCAATCACGTGCCTGTGATCGCACAAGCCAGCGGCGCGGACAGCGCGTCGGTTATTTTCGATGCCTACCAGTCGGCAAAGTCACGTGGTATAGATGTATTGATTGCAGACACAGCCGGTCGCTTGCATACCAAAGATAATCTGATGAATGAGCTGGAGAAGATCGTGCGCGTATTGCGCAAACAGGATGCAAGACTGCCTGACGAAATCATGCTCGTGCTCGATGCCACCACTGGGCAGAACGCATTGAATCAGGCCGAGAGTTTTCATAATACGACGAGCCTCACGGGTATCACGCTGACCAAGCTGGATGGCACCGCAAAGGGCGGCGTGGTGTTCGCGCTCGCACAGCGACTGGGATTGCCGATTCGCTTTATTGGTGTTGGCGAGCAGGTGGATGACCTGCGGCCGTTTAATGCTCAACAATTCGTCGCTGCTTTGTTTGCGGAATGATCACATTCGATAAAGTCAGCATGCGTTATGGTGACGGTGGCACCGCCCTGACGAACATCAGTTTTGAAATCAAAAAAGGTGAACTCGCTTTCGTCACGGGTCATTCCGGTGCCGGCAAGAGCACGCTGCTCAAGCTAATTCTGGCGATGGAAAAATCCAGTGGCGGGCAGCTTATCGTCAACGGCGTGAATGTGAACCGCATTACACGACGTCGGATTCCCTATCATCGGCGCCAGATTGGCACTGTCTTCCAGGATCACCAACTGCTGCTCGATCGCACAGTATTCGATAACGTCGCCTTGCCACTGGAGATTGCCGGTTTCGATCCGCGTGATGCGGCGCGTCGGGTACGGGCGGCACTGGACAAGGTTGGCTTGCTGCACAAGGAGCGACTCAATCCCGCCAAACTGTCCGGCGGTGAGCAACAGCGCGTCGGGATTGCCCGTGCGGTTGTAAACCGGCCGCGTATCATATTGGCCGACGAACCCACCGGTAATCTGGACCCCGAATTGTCAGCGGAAGTGATGCGTGTGTTCGAGCAATTCAAAAGCGTTGGTGTCAGCCTGCTGGTAGCCAGTCACGACGCCTCGCTAATCACCAGCCTGCATTACCGCACACTCACCCTGGATCATGGCCGACTGGTTGCAGACCAGCCGGAGTTAAAGCATGGCCAGCAAGCCGCGCGCTAAACAAGACCGCAGCCTGGTGCGGATACATGCCATCAGACAGTGGTTGCTAACCCATGGACGGGTGGCGCGCAGCAGCGGTTGGCGCTTGCTGGCGCAGCCTGGTTCCAGTTTGTTGACCGCGTTTGTGATCGCTGTATCGCTGCTGCTACCCGCGCTCCTGTTCGCACTGAATTCCAACCTCACCCAGCTGCTGGCAGAATTTCGGCAAGACCGTCAGATTTCTCTGTATCTTCAGGACACTCTCAAAGAAACAGAAGGTTTGCAGGTTAGTGAAGACCTACTTTCGCGACCCGACATAGCCGCGGTAGATTTCATTTCCAGCGCCCAGGGACTGCTCGAATTCAGTGCCGCCTCGGGGCTAGGCGAGGTCTTGTTGCAGCTCCCAAGCAATCCTTTGCCAGCCACTATTCTGGTGACACCCGTGAGTGAGGAGGCGGCTCTAATTGACGCGTTGGCGACAGAGTTGGGACTGCATCCAGCGGTGGCGTTAGTGCAGATTGATCGACTGTGGCGGCAACGGCTGCAGGCAATTTCGCGGTTGATTTCTGTGGCGGGTAGTGGTCTTGGGGTAATCGTGGTACTTGGGCTGTTTGTGATCGTCGGCAATACCATCAAACTTGCTATCGAGAATCGGCGGATGGAGATCAGTGTTATCAAGCTGGTCGGTGGCACCGATAGCTATATCGCCAGACCGTTTCTCTATAGTGGCCTGTTCTATGGCAGCGTCGGCGGCCTGCTCGCTACCGTATTGCAACTCATTGTTTTATATCTGGTTAATATACCCTTGCGGGATTTGTTAAAGCTCTATGACAGCGCCTTTGTGCTGCAAGGATTCGACCTGAGCGGCGCCATGCTGTTGATTCTGGCAGGTGCCAGCATCGGTTGGGTGGCTGCTTTGATTGCCAGCCTGCGCCATATCTGGAGCCTGGAACCCTGAAGGGTCCCTTGAAATCTTGTATTTCAGCCCAACAGATCGATCTGGATCAACTCGGATTCTAGGGAAAACTGCTATATTTTCATTGTGAGGCTGCAGGTGGCCAACGAGCTTGAGCCCTTTAGAATAGAGGGGTTTACGAATTCCACCTGGTTGGCACGATGAAATTTAGAGTGCTAGAATGCGGTCCCTGACCATTATTCAGAAACTTTTTCGGCAAATAGCTTAAATTTAGCTGGAACATAGACGGTTTCGCACTATGAACACTGGACTGAAGGAACATATGAAAACTGGAAAAAGCTTACAAGTTTTTGACCCAATCACACCGGGTCGCGACCTCTCTGCGTACATTGCGTCAGTGAACGGCATTGCTGTGCTCACGCCAGAGCTGGAACTGGAGCTGGCCAAGCAGTATTACTACGACGGTGACGTGGATGCCGCGCGCCAACTGGTGCTGGCACATCTGCGCTTTGTAGTGCACATGGCCAAGACCTACTCCGGCTATGGCCTCTCCCAGGCTGACCTGATTCAAGAAGGCAACGTCGGCTTGATGAAAGCCGTAAAGCGCTTCAATCCTGAAGTTGGCGTGCGGCTGGTGTCATTCGCCGTGCATTGGATCAAGGCAGAAATGCACGAATACATTCTGCGCAACTGGCGCATCGTGAAGATCGCCACTACCAAGGCGCAACGTAAACTGTTCTTCAATCTGCGCAGCTCCAAGAAGCGACTGGGCTGGCTGAACAATGACGAAGCCGAAGCGATGGCACAAGATCTCGGCGTCGACGCCGCGGTTGTCAGACAGATGGAAGGCCGTATGAGTTCCTACGATACCTCCTTCGATGCTGATGCGGATGCGGATGAAGAGGCAATTTATCGCGCCCCGGCTTATTATCTGGAAGATCAGGGTTCTGATCTGGCCGGCAATGTTGAAGATGCGGAATGGGAAGAAGTCACCAACAACTCTTTGATGATGGCAATGGCTGACCTTGACGATCGCAGCAAGGATATTCTGAACAGCCGTTGGTTGGGTGACAACAAAGCCACCCTGCACGAACTGGCTGACAAGTATGGTATCTCCGCTGAACGTGTACGCCAGCTGGAAAAAAATGCCATGAGCAAGATCAAGATCCACATGGAAGCCTGATCTGATATCACCCCAAAAGCCGCGACTCGCTCGCGGCTTTTTTTTGGGTGCTTTACACTCCCCTTGTCTCCACTTGCAATGAGATCGCTATGCCCAATTTGTTTCTAACCCTCGCCAGCCTGAATGGTTTTCTCGCCGTCGCACTAGGCGCATTCGCGGCACATGCTTTGCGCGCGCAGCTTACACCGGAATTGTTAAATACTTTCCAGACCGGTGTGCAATACCACATGTACCACGCACTGGCATTGTTTGGGGTAGGAATGCTGAGCCTCCAATTTCCCACGGCCAACTTGCCACGCATCGCTGGTTATTTGTTCATGCTTGGAATAATTTTATTCTCTGGCAGTTTGTACACCTTGTCCCTTACTGGTGTACGCTGGTTGGGTGCTATCACGCCTCTGGGCGGCATCGCCTTCCTCGCCGCCTGGGGTTGTCTGTTCTGGTTCGCACTCAACCAACGCTAGCCGGGCAAAATATTATGCAAGTGAATGTGAATGGGGCTGCACAAAAAATAGCTACTGCCAGCACTGTGCAGCAATTACTGAATGAACTGCATTTGGACAAGGGTCGTCTGGCGATCGAAGTAAATGGCGCAATAGTGCCACGCAGCACATTTACGCAGCGCGTCCTGCAGGAAGGCGACACGGTCGAAATCGTGCAGGCAATTGGCGGCGGATAAAATCCAATCAAAACCAACATTGAGCAATAACATGGACCAACAGCCTGATACGCTGACTATCGCCGGCATCGAGTATCAATCACGCCTCATCATCGGTAGCGGTAAATACAAGGACTTCCAGGAAAATCTGGCGGCACTGGAAGCCAGCGCCGCGGAAATAATTACGGTCGCCATTCGCCGTGTGAATCTCGGTCAAAATAAGCACGAGCCGAGTCTGCTGGAAGTAATCTCTCCGCGAAAATATACGATTCTGCCAAACACAGCCGGGTGCTATAACGCAGAAGATGCCGTGCGCACCTGTCGCATGGCGCGCGAATTGCTGGACGGACACAAGTTGGTAAAATTGGAAGTACTGGGTGACCAGAAAACGCTGTATCCAAATGTCACTGAGACTCTGGTCGCAGCAGAGATTCTGGTGAAAGACGGATTCGATGTCATGGTGTATACCAGCGATGATCCGCTGATTGCAAAACGACTCGAAGAACTTGGCTGCGTGGCCGTGATGCCACTTGGCGCCCCGATCGGTTCCGGTCTCGGTATTCGCAACCCCTATAACATTCGCATGATTCTGGAGAATGCCAGAGTGCCTATAATCGTCGATGCTGGTGTGGGTACCGCATCCGATGCCAGCATCGCCATGGAACTTGGTTGCGATGGCGTACTGATGAACACCGCAATCGCAGAAGCCAGGAATCCTGTGCTGATGGCCTCGGCGATGAAGAAGGCAGTTGAGTCGGGACGCGAAGCTTTTCTCGCTGGACGCATGCCGCGCCGTCTTTACGCGAGCGCATCGTCACCGATTGACGGTACGTTTTTTTAACGGCCTTGATTCTGTGTCCATAGACCCTCCAGCAGAACGGCACCGCCCGATTCGCAGTTATGTACTGCGCTCAGGCCGCCTCACAGATTCGCAGCGCAAAGCAATTGATGACCATTGGTCACGCTGGGTAGTGCCCACCGCTGATACGCAACTCGATCTCGCTGCACTGTTCCCGCAACAGGGAAAGCTTGTTATTGAAATCGGGTTCGGCATGGGTGATTCACTGCTGGCAATGGCCGTGCAGGAACCTTCCACTAATTTCATCGGCATTGAAGTGCATCGGCCCGGTGTCGGCAAGTTGCTGCACGGCATCGCAGAGCAGCAAGTGGCAAACCTGAAAATTATCTGTCGCGATGCCACCGAGGTTTTACTGCATTGTTTTCAGGCAAACACTATCGACAAGATCCAGATTTTCTTTCCGGACCCGTGGCCAAAGAAGAAACATCAAAAGCGCCGCATCGTACAACCGGAGTTCATGGGTTTACTGCGCGATCGGTTGCGGTCTGGTGGCCAGATTCATCTTGCCACCGATTGGCAAGAGTATGCGGACTACATGCTGGAAGTCATGGAGGCAGTGCCCGGTATGCGTAATGGCGAAGGCGCCGGGAATTTTTGGGAGCACCCGCTGCGCCCTGACACGAAATTCGAGAATCGCGGCAAACGACTCGGGCACGGTGTGTGGGATTTGCTGTACGTTAAAACTTGAGTGAAAGGCCGCGTTCGAGACTAGATCCAGAACCGATGCTCGTGCTCTTTCAGCCAGGTCACATAGTGCTCTGAGTTGGGACAAAGTGAATCCACCAGATTCCAAAAGCGTTGCGAATGATCCATATGCAACATGTGGCACACTTCATGAGTAATCATGTAGTCGATGATGCTGTAGGGCGCCAGCATAATGAGATAGTTATACTGGATGACACCCGTTGATGTGCAGTGCCCCCACTTCGACTTCGTTTTACGCAGTTTGATTTCCTTCAATTTACGATCTACACCCAGATAATGCGCCAGGCCACGAGCCCTCGGCATTATGTATTCACTGGCCTTGTCGATCAGGAATTCTTCCAGTTGTAATCTGGCCTTTGCCGGAGTCAACCGGTGTCCCTGAATGATAAACTTGTCGGCATCAACCAGAATCCGCGCCTTGCGTCCTTCCCGGAATACTATGGTTAATTCTCTGGCTCGATAAAAAATCTTGGCACCGCGCTCGACGCGCAGTGCCTGCTTCAGGCGCACCGACTCCTCCACCATGCGCTGCTCAATCCAGGTCTTGTTCTCATTCAAAAAACCGGCGATCTGGGTAGTGGATGCCCGCGACGGGCAGCGCACCACAACCTTGCCTTGAATGATATAAACCGCCAATGTCTTGCGCTTGCTGCGCTCTACCGCACAACCAAATGGCAGCGTCGAGCGAGTGCGTTGACGCCCAAAGTTCAGATTGGCAACTTTTAAATGTCTTTGCGATTGACGCACAGCTAGCTACTCAATTTCTGTGGTTTTCTGGCGATGATTTGGGCAACGGCACGTTGCAGATTGGTCAGTTCGCCTGCGTATTTATGCAACACTTTCCAATCCTTAAAAATGTGGGAGAGCTCTTCTGGCGACAAAAGAAAATCAGGATTCGATGGTCTACCAAATTGCGCCTGTGCCACAGTAAACGTCTCATAACAAATAATGCCGCCGGGGCGTATTATCGATTTCAATTGCGGAAACAGGGGGCGATGCAGGTAGTTGAAGGCTACAACAGCATCGAAACTTTTACCTTGCAACACCGCAGTACCAGCTTGTTCCAGATCAACCTGCCAAATCTCACCGGCAAGCCCTGCATCTGCCAGCTGCGCTTTCACACCGGCCAATGCGACTTCATTGTTATCTGCAAAGTTGACCGGAATTTGATGCCTGGCCAGATATATTCCATTGCGACCCGAACCACAGGCAAGATCCAGCACGCCATTGGTCATGGTCAGGTCTTGAAATAAAGCCAAGTGCTCGACTAATAGCTGGGCGACGGTAATTGAATGTGACATGGATTGGCGGATAATACACGGGCCCGTATTTGATGGCCAAGATTTGATCCTGCAGAAAACCAGACCATGAAAAAGCCCGACCCAAGAGCCGAAACCAAGCGCGATAATTTGTTTGCAGAAAAAATGTTGCCGGGCGATTTCGTGTTCGACGACAAGGTCGCTCAGGTCTTCGATGACATGATCAACCGGTCGGTACCGGGTTATAGCACGATCATCGCAATGATCGGGGTCATGGCAGAACGCTATTGTCGGGATAACAGTAATATTTACGATCTCGGCTGCAGTCTTGGTGGCGCTACGCTCGCGGTAGCACACAAGGTGACTGTAAAGCACTACGGCCTTATTGCGATCGACAATTCTGCCGCGATGATTTCCAGGCTGCAAACCAGACTTGCCAGGCTGAACTTCGCCAACGCAATGATTGAGTGCCGTTGTGAGGATATTCTGGACACGGAACTGGAAAATGCCTCGGTGGTCATTCTGAACTTCACGCTGCAGTTCGTCCCTGTGGCGAGCCGCGAAGCGCTTATTCGGCGAATTTATACCGGTATGCGTCCCGGTGGGATTCTGATCATTTCAGAGAAGATTCAGTTTCCTGATGCCGAGTTGAACCGTCTGTTTATAGACCTGTACCATGGCTTCAAGGAAAACATGGGTTACAGCAAGCTGGAAATTAGCCAAAAACGAGCGGCATTGGAGCAGGTCCTGATTCCCGAAACCATAGACCAGCACCGACAGCGATTGACCGCTGCGGGGTTTCACTCTGTCGATGTCTGGTTCCAGTGTTTCAACTTCGCATCCATGGTGGCCTGCAAATAACCCGATGCTGGATTTCAACCCTCTGCATGCAATTATCGACGGCACGCCTCTGGCGCCGCTGCAGCCTTTCCTTGCGCCTGAATTTATAGCTCAGATCAAACACGGGGATTTGCCACGCTGGCAACAACTGCTGGCTCAGCTGCCAGCGCTGAGCGCATCTGTTATCACACTGGGAGACACGATCACAATTGGCAGCGAGACTGACATCGATGCGAGCCAACGGGCGGAGCTGGAGCAGGCACTGCGTGCTTTTATCCCCTGGCGCAAAGGTCCGTTCAATGTGTTCGGCATCCACATCGACACAGAGTGGCAGTCTCAATTGAAATGGCAGCGGGTCGCGCATGCCATTACCCCATTGGCTGGTCGCAAGGTGCTGGATGTTGGAAGTGGCAACGGTTATTACGGTTTTCGCATGCTCGAGGCAGGTGCCGCACTGGTGCTTGGCATTGATCCTCATATTGCTTATGTGGCGCAGTTCTGGGCGATCAAGCAATACACGCCAAAGTTACCGCTGTTCGTATTGCCGCTAACGCTTGAGCAATTACCGACACCGCTGCCACATTTCGATACGATTTTTTCCATGGGAGTGTTGTATCACCGACGCTCTCCGCTCGATCACTTGCAACAACTACGGGAATGCCTGCGCAGTGGTGGTGAACTGGTATTGGAAACCCTGTATGTGGACGGCGATGAAGGCTATTCCCTGGTTCCTGCAACGCGTTATGCCCGTATGTCCAATGTGTGGTTTGTACCCTCAATCAAAACACTTGTCAGATGGTTAATGCGAAGTCGATTCGGTGACATTAAGATAATTGACGAATCTGTGACCTCACTGCAGGAACAGCGCAAAACCGACTGGATGCCGTTTGATTCATTGCAAGATGCATTGGACCCATCGAATCCAGAACTTACAATTGAAAACTATCCTGCCCCCAAAAGAGTCGTTGTCATCGCACGAGCTCTATAACACTCGCGTTATATGACAAGCGGAAATTACGTTTCTCCAGTTATCAGAATTCAGTTCACTTGGAATAATAAGTAAAAAACCTTGTGTTTGCAGTGACACAGGAATGTGTTGTGTATACGCAATTTCGACCTGTACGGAATTCCGCTGCAACGATGCCAATTGTATTGACGCGCCTTTCCAATTGCGTTAACTATACGCAGCGACTCTGACAAAGGGTCAGCTCTAATTCTATCGATATCCTGGTCGCATAAACCCGAAAATCCAAAAACTACAATAAGAGACGGCAACATGGCCAGACCCCTGAGGATAGAGTTCCCGGATGCGGTATATCATGTATCTAATTCCGGATTGGGCAAACAACACGTGTTTCCTGCCGCAAAGTATTTCGAGGCGTTTCTGGAAGGATTAGGCGAAACGTGTTCCAGATTGAATGTTGAAGTACACGCGTATTGCCTGCTGAATGACCAATATCATCTCATCGTAAAAACTCCCGAAGCGAACCTGAGTCGTTTCATGCGTCAGGTCGACGGTCTTTACACCCAGAATTACCAGCGTCTGAAAGGTGCCGAAGGCTCCCTGTTCAAGGGTCGTTATAAAGCGGTGCTGGTACAGGCTGACAAGTGCTTGTTGCCGCTGTCCAGATTCTTGCACAGCAAGATCAAGGCTTCGGAACTCGACAAGTATAAATGGTCTAGTTATGGTCTCTTCACCCACGCAGCCAAAACACCTGCCTGGTTTAACCGTGATGCCACCCTGAAGCAATTAACTGGTGTTGCTGCTGCCAGGCGTGCTGGCGCCTATGTAAAGTATGTGGCTGCAGGCGTTGATGTCGAACTCACGCATTTCTATGGCAAGAAGAACCTCTCTTCCATTATGGGGGACAGCAATTTCGTCAAGTCGGCCCAGAAACAGCGTTCAGCAAAGACTGTGCGCGGCGTCTCCCGGGGCGCACATGCGCAGTGGCGCCCCTCGTGCAAACAAATCATTACGGCGGTAGCGGGGCAGTTCAAAGTAACTGAGAACAGTATCTACCAGGCCGCACGCGGCCCTGGCTCCAAGAATGTACCGCGCTGGGTTGCGATGTATCTGTGTCAGGAGTTGTCAGCCGTGACTCTGCAATCGATTGCGAAGTTGTTCAAGCTGAAGCGGTATGGCACCGTGTCGACTACCGTTGGCAAACTTAAGCAGGAATTTGCGGTTGACCCAAAACTGCTTGCCACGGTCGAGAAGTTGGCAAAACAATTGAGCTACCACAAAAAGTAGGCTTGATTGTAATAGTGTTGGTGTTGAATGGCTGACTGAGTTCTTCAATGCAATAAAAAAGCCGGTATTTCTCGAAGGAAATACCGGCTTTTTTTATTCGGCTTGCGCGTTGACTATTTGATCTTTGATTCCTTGTAGACCACGTGCTTGCGTACCACCGGATCGTACTTCTTGATTTCCATCTTGTCCGGCATATTGCGCTTGTTCTTGTCTGTTGTGTAATAGTGCCCAGTGCCTGCACTTGATACCAGTTTGATTAAGTCTCTCATAATGAATCCTGCTCTTGTCTAAAGGGCTAAATGCTGACGCCGGTGTTACGGATATTTGCCAGTACCGCGTCGATACCATTCTTGTCGATAATGCGCATTCCCTTGGTGGAAAGTCGCAGTTTGACGAAACGCTTTTCTGACTCTACCCAAAACCGATGGGTGTGCAGATTAGGTGAAAACCGGCGTCTAGTCTTGTTATGTGCGTGGGAAACGTTGTTTCCTGAAACCGGTTTCTTGCCAGTTACTATACAAACCCTGGACATGTTGCTGCCTCGTAATTCCAATATATTCAATAAGTTCTGATCTTGCCGGCCGCAGATCAGCAGTCGGGGGTCAAAAAAGAGCTGCGTTTTATACCAAAACGACCCAGTAATAGCAAGAAACACCTGTGTTTTCGCTGAATTGCCCGGTACGGATCGCATATTAATCCGTCAGGACGCGGCTATCCAGCGCGCAGGTCTTTTTATCGAAGCCACTGAGCATACCTAGCAGCAGCACTTTAGCTCATATCAGATTCCGTTCCGCCAGGGAAATTACTTCTGAATCGCCAATTACCAGATGATCCAGCACCCTCACTTCAATAGTCTGCAATGCCGATTTGAGTTTTCGCGTGATTGCGATGTCGGCCTGGCTTGGCTCGGCCACTCCAGAAGGATGATTGTGGGCGAAAATCACTGCTGCGGCGTTGTGGTACAGACAGCGCTTGACCACTTCCCTGGGGTAGACAGCCGCGCCATCAATGGTGCCATGAAACATCTCTTCCAATTTGACCACGTGGTGTTGATTGTTCAGGAATAGACAGCAGAAAACCTCGCTCTGGTAGTGCCGAAAGCGGGCCCGCAGGTAGTTACGGGTAGCTGAGGAGCAGGAAAGGATGTCCCGTTCCTGGATCTGCTCCAGCATCTGGCGCTGGGACAGTTCGCGCATCGCACTAAAACGGGCAGCCTTGACCTGGCCGACGCCAGGGTGGGCGCACAGCTCCTGTTGATCGGCGGCCAGAATGCCGCGCAGCCCCCCAAAGCTGGTGAGCAGGTCCCGCGCCAGATCAAGGGCGTTTTTGCCTTTGATGCCGGTTTGCAGCAACACTGCCAATAATTCGGCGTCGGACAGCACGGCAGGACCGCCGTTCAACAACTTTTCTGTGGGCCGCTCCAATGGCGGCCAGTCGGCGATACTCATGGAATTTGCCTACCCGTTCGGTTGCGCAGCAGTTCCTGCGAAAGAGTCATTTCAGGATAGACGGAATCTCCAGTATTTCTTCACCAGCGCCCAAATTGCGTCACTCTGGCCTAACTGCTAGGCTAGCCGTCCCTGCAATCCCGAGTTGCCGCTGCCTTCATGTTAAGTCTCACTAACAAGCGCATCCTGATCGGTGTAACTGGCGGTATTGCCGCCTACAAATGTGCCGAGCTAACCCGCCTGTTTGTAAAAGCGGGTGCGGAAGTGCGCATCGCCATGACCCGCGCAGCCACTGAATTTATTACGCCACTGACGATGCAGGCCTTGTCCGGCAATCGCGTGCACCTGGATTTGCTGGATTCCGAAGCCGAAGCGGCGATGGGGCATATTGAGCTGGCCCGCTGGGCAGACCTGGTACTGATTGCCCCGGCGACCGCCGATTTCATCGCCCGCGTCACTCACGGCGAGGCCGGCGACATCCTGACCACACTGGTGTTAGCCACCGCAGCGCCGGTGGCCATTGCCCCGGCAATGAATCAGGGCATGTGGAGTAACGCCAGTACGCAGGCCAATATCAAAACCCTGCAGCAGCGCCACTATCTCATTTTCGGTCCAGCTAGCGGGGAACAGGCCTGTGGCGATGTCGGGATGGGCCGCATGCTGGAACCAGAGCAATTGCTGGAGCACTGTGGGAATTTGTTCAAGGCTGGTTTTCTGGCGGGAAAGCACGTCCTCATTACTGGCGGACCAACGCGGGAAGCGATAGACCCGGTGCGTTTTATCAGCAATCACAGCTCTGGCAAAATGGCCTATGCTCTGGCGGACGAAGCGGCAGCTGCCGGGGCAAAAGTGACGCTGATTAGCGGTCCGGTGCATCTGGCAACACCTCGGTCTGTGACCCGCATCGATGTGGACAGCGCACAGCAAATGCTCGATGCCGTCATGGCCAATGTGGCGACTGCAGATGTGTTCATCGGCGTCGCCGCCGTGGCCGATTATCGTCCAGCGCACCCGGTTACCGACAAGATCAAGAAACACGCAGACACCCTGCAGCTGGAGCTGGTGAAGAATCCAGACATCATTCAGCAGGTAGCCAATTTACCGAAGCGTCCATTCGTCGTCGGGTTTGCAGCGGAAACCAGCGACATCGTGGAAAATGGCCGCCGCAAACTGGCGCGCAAGAAACTCGATCTTTTGTTTGCCAACAATGCCACTGCTACGTTCAATAGTGATGCCATCTCAGTGACCGCATTATCTGCCGATAAGGAAACGGAACTGACTCCTGGCAACAAACACGTTGTTGCCCGCAACATGTTGCAACTCATCGCCAGTCGTCTGCCGTAAACAACCGTCAGCCGCGCGGTCAATAAAAGCCGCGACGAAAAATAAGGCTGCCGCCAGCCAGGCATTAGTCATGACCTCGATCCCAATTCTCAAGCCAGACCCATCCGCTCCGACTATCCCCGCAGCTATCTTCAGGGCCTATGACATCCGTGGCATTGTCGACCAACAACTCAATGTCGCCAGCGTCATGCAGATCAGTCGCGCTATTGGCAGTGAAGCGTTAGCGCAAGGCATCAGCACGCTACTGGTCGGATGCGATGGGCGTCTGTCCAGCCTGGAGCTTTCCCAGGCCCTGATTGCCGGTCTATTGAGTACCGGCTGCAACGTGATCAACCTGGGTCGAGTGCCCACGCCATTGCTCTATTTCGCCACGCACACAACTGCATGCACGTCGGGAGTCATGCTCACCGCCAGCCACAATCCGGCGCACTACAATGGACTCAAGATTGTATTTGAGCGCAGCTCGCTCGCCGCACACCAGATCCAGTCCATTCGTATCCGCATCGAACAACAACGCTTGCTTGCGGGCACAGGACGCTATTCCGAGCTGGACGTGAAGCAAGCTTACATCGACAACATCGGTGCCAGCATCAAACCGGCACGGCGCTTGAAACTGGTAGTGGATTGCGCCAATGCGGTCGCGGGCGAGGTCGCACCGGCCTTGTTTGCGGCACTGGGCTGCGAAGTCGTGCCTTTGTATTGTGAGGTCGATGGGTCATTTCCCAATCACCATCCAGACCCAACTGTGTCTGCCAACCTGGCCAGTCTGGCGAAAATGGTGCTGGCTACGAATGCTGATCTTGGTGTGGCGTTCGATGGCGATGCGGATCGACTGGGAATCGTCACCAATCGCGGTGAGATTGTTGATGCCGACCGGATCCTGATGCTGCTCGCGCAACAAATTGCTCCGGCCTATCCCGGCGCTGCCATCGTGTTCGATGTGAAATGCAGCAGAAACCTGCCTGCGCTGATCAGCCAATTGGGCTGCAAGCCAGTCATGCATCGCAGTGGCCACTCATTTATGAAGCAGAAGATGCAGGAGACCGGGGCGCCACTGGGTGGTGAATTCGCCGCCCATTTCTTTATCAAGGATCGCTGGTTTGGTTTTGACGACGGCATGTATGCCGCCGCTCGTCTGGTGGAAATTCTGTGTCAGCAGCAGCAGACCGCCAGCGAGATTTTTAGCCAGTTCCCAGTTATGCACTGCACCCCGGAGATTAGCGTACCGGTATCCGACCAGCAGAAGTTCGCACTGCTGGAAACCATTCTGCAACTCGCACAATTTCCGGAAGCCAAGCTGATCACCATAGATGGGCTGCGCGCCGAATTCGAAGATGGGTGGGGGTTGGTGCGAGCATCCAATACCAGTCCGGCCCTTTTGCTCCGTTTCGAGGCTGAAAGTGAGCATGCACTCACCGTTATACAAGCCAAATTTAAAGCTTTGATTCGCCAAGCAGATAAAAGCATTGAGCTGTACTTTTAACCAGTAACCGGGGCATTGGCCTGTTTCAGCTTCTGGTTCACCGATTCACCTGGAATTCCGCGTCATGTCTTTATCCCTGAATAATGCGAAGAATATCGCCAAGGTTCTAACCGAATCGTTGCCGTATATTCAGAAATTTACCGGCCGCACCGTGGTCGTCAAATACGGTGGCAATGCCATGGTCGATGAGGATCTGCAGCACAGTTTCGCCCGCGACATCGTGTTGATGAAACTGGTCGGCATCAATCCAATTGTGGTGCATGGCGGTGGGCCGCAAATCGACAGTCTGCTGAAGCAGTTGAATATCGGGTCCACCTTCGTCGAAGGCCTGCGTGTGACTGACAGCCAGACAATGGATGTAGTGGAGATGGTGCTCGGCGGATTGGTAAACAAGCAAATCGTAAACCTGCTGAATCGCAGCGGTGGCAAGGCCATCGGCGTAACCGGCAAGGATGGCAACCTGATCGTAGCGCGGCGCCTGAAGTTAAAGAACAAGGTAGCTGGCGGCGCAGATATCGACATCGGCCAGGTCGGCGAAGTCGAGCACATCAATACCGAAGTGCTGGACCTGCTGGCGAACAGCCACTTCATTCCGGTGATTGCGCCAATAGGAATCGGAACCGATGGTGCCAGTTACAACATCAATGCTGATTCTGTTGCCGGTGAAATCGCCCGGGTTATCCGCGCCGAGAAATTGATTCTGCTGACCAATGTGGCAGGCGTGCAAGACGCAAAAGGCACCTTGTTAACCGGCCTCAGCACCAGCCAGGTAGATCAGCTCATTGCGGACAAAACCATACACGGCGGCATGCTGCCGAAAGTAGAGTGTGCGCTGAATGCGGTCAAGGGTGGCGTGCGCAGCGCCACGATTGCCGACGGTAGAGTTGAGCATGCTGTATTACTGGAAATATTCACAGACGAAGGTGTTGGTACCCTAATCACTGGCAAAGGTCTTTAGCCACATGGAAAACACACCCAAACATTCGCGCAAAGAACAAATTCTGCAATCACTCGCTCGCATGCTGGAATCAGCGCCCGGTGAACGCATCACCACCGCCGCCTTAGCAAAAGAGGTCGGTGTCTCGGAAGCGGCGTTGTATCGGCATTTCCCCAGCAAGGCGAAGATTTTTGAGGGATTGATCAAATTTATTGAGGACACACTATTCCAGCGTATCACTCGCATCATGAATGAAGATCCCAACGCCGAATCGCGTTGCGAAAAGATTCTGCTGCTGTTGCTGACATTTTGCGTGAAGAACCCGGGCCTGACCAGATTGCTAACTGGCGACGCATTGGCCGGTGAAACCGAACGCTTGCGTGAACGCATCGCCCAATTTTTTGCTCGAGTCGAGGCGCAGTTGAAACAGATATTGCGCGAAGCGCAAATCAGGGAAAATCTGAAGTCGACAATTTCGCCGAGCGTGCTGGCGAACCTGATGCTCGCCACTGCCGAAGGGCGGCTGGTGCAGTTCGTACGCTCAGAGTTCAAGCAGTCGCCGCTGGAGAATTGGGACACGCAGTGGGAATATCTCAGCCGTTCTATGCTGATTCCTTTCGATGAGGCCATGGCGACAGCTCAGGCTAACTAGTTTTCCGAATCGAGATTACTGTACGCCAAATTCACTTCGGTAGGCTTCTACTGCGTCCAGATGTTGCTTCAGCTCTGTGCTATCTGACTTCTTTAGATAGTCAATAATACTTTGCAGATTGATTATGCTAACAACTTTTATTTGGTAGGTTTGTTCGATTTCCTGAATTGCCGAGAGTTTGCCAGTACCACGCTCCTGCCGATCCATCGCGATCGCGATGGCACTGAGAGTCGCGCCATTTCCGGTAATAGTTGCGACCGCTTCTTTCACCGCAGTTCCGGCCGTAATGACATCGTCGATGACCAGAACCTTGCCGGATAGTTCGGCGCCAACAATCGTACCGCCCTCGCCATGGTCTTTCGCTTCCTTGCGATTAAAGCAGAATGGTTTGTCGATGCCATGATCGCGAGCAAGTGCCATCGCTGTGGTAGCGGCAAGCGGAATGCCCTTGTAGGCCGGACCAAAGATTACATCAAATTCGAGGTCTGACGTGGCAATAGCCTGCGCATAGCAGCGCGCGAGGAAAGCGATTTCCCCACCGGTATTAAACAGGCCAGCGTTAAAAAAATACGGGCTCACGCGCCCGGATTTCAAGGTAAATTCACCGAAGCGCAAAATCTTCTGTGTAATTACAAATTGCAGAAATTCAGATTGATAGGTTTGCATCTGCGCTCCTGTTGCAACCCAATTCACCAAAGGTACTGCTTGTCCAGGGTGTTCAGGCAAGGCTCTGCTGTTGCAGAGCAATTAATTGTTTGATGCCGTGAGCCGCCAGCGCGATCATTTCCTGCAGCTGTGCATTCGTAAAATGGCCGTCTTCACCGGTGCCTTGCAATTCGATAAATCCGCCAGAGTCGGTCATCACAATGTTCATATCAGTTTCTGCTTTCGAATCTTCGGCATAGTCCAGATCGAGAACGGCATGACCGTTATAAATGCCGACAGAGACCGAGGCAATCATCTGTTTGATCGGGCTCGCCTTGAGCATGCCTTTGGCCAACATGTATTTCACCGCATCAACCAGCGCAACACAGCCACCAGTGATCGATGCTGTACGTGTACCGCCGTCTGCCTGAATAACATCACAGTCGATCTTGATCGTGTATTCGCCAAGCGCTTTCAGGTTGATTGCCGAGCGCAACGAGCGGCCAATCAAGCGCTGGATTTCCAGACTGCGGCCAGACTGCTGCCCGCGAGCCGCCTCGCGATCCATTCGACTGCCAGTAGAACGCGGCAACATGCCATATTCCGCGGTAATCCAGCCCTGACCAGTACCCTTGAGAAAGCGCGGCACCGAGTCTTCAACCGACGCTGTGCAGATTACCTTGGTGTCGCCGAATTCAACCAAAACTGAACCTTCTGCATGTTTTGTGTATTTGGTAGTGATTACTATCTTGCGAAGTTCGTCGGGCAGGCGCTGGCTTGGTCGAATCAATGGAGTCATCTGTATTCCGGTTTTGGATGTATAAAGAGATTGTGAATCAAAATAAATGTGCCGCGAATTATCCTTGAATTTACCGACTATTGCGAGCCGACAAAAGTTCACTGTGATTGGCCGGCTTTTACGCTAAAATGCCAGTAACTCATAATAGGACACAACGCATGATGTTGAGTATGACTGCTTTTTCGAGGCAGCAGTTGGAAAAGGAATGGGGCTCACTGACATGGGAGATTCGCTCGGTGAACCATCGTTACCTGGAAACCAGTATCCGCTTGCCGGAAATGTTTCGCGGACTGGAAAATCCTGCGCGCGAGGAGATTCGCAAACGCTTGAACCGCGGCAAAATAGAATGCTCGCTACGCTACCAGACTGCCGAAAAACAGAAGTCTGATCTGGAACTGGATCACGGGCTGATACGTAAACTGATTCACGCCAATATTGAGATCGAAAATATTTCTGGCGTCTCGTCCAGGCTCGGCAGCGTGGATGTACTGCGTTGGCCCGGCGTTATCAAGGAAACTGAATTTGATACAAGCGCAATCGAAGCGACTGCGCTGCAATTATTTTCCCGCGCCCTGGATGAACTGATTGCCAATCGACAGCGCGAGGGCGATGAATTGAAGGGCATGCTGCAACAACGCATCGTCAGCTTGCGGGCAATAGTCGCCGAAATAAGGGCCAGGATGCCGGAGATCATCGTGCGACTGCGCCAGAATTTGCTCGATCGGATCAAAGATCTGATAGTGGAACTTGATCCAAATCGGCTGGAACAGGAAGTAAGCCTGCTGGTGCAAAAGGCCGACGTCGCCGAAGAGCTGGATCGGCTTGACTCGCACCTGAATGAAGTTGCTCGTGTGCTTGACGCCACGGGCCAGAAAGGGCGCCGCCTGGATTTCCTGATGCAGGAACTGAATCGGGAAGCGAATACGCTCTCGTCAAAATCTGCCGTTGTGGAAACCACCTTGCACGCGGTGGAATTGAAAGTGTTGATTGAACAAATGCGTGAGCAAATTCAGAATGTCGAGTGACGCGTAATCAGGAACAGGAACAGCAACCATGCACAAAGGCACACTTTTCATCATCATGGCTCCTTCTGGTGCCGGCAAGACCTCTCTGGTTAATGCCCTGGTAAACCAGGACCAGCAGCTGCGCGTCTCCGTGTCCCATACCACTCGTAGCGCACGTCCTGGTGAAGTGAATGGAGCAAACTATCATTTCGTCTCCAGCAAGGAATTCATGGCTATGCTGGAGCGCAGTGACTTTCTGGAAAGTGCCGAGGTGTACGGCAATCACTATGGTACTTCTCAGGCCTGGGTAAACGCTCAGCTCAACCAAGGCATAGACGTCATACTCGAAATCGACTGGCAGGGCGCGGCGCAAATCCGCAAGCCCATCCCCGCTGTGTGTTCCATCTTCATTCTGCCGCCTTCGCTGGAAATTCTGCAACAGCGCTTGCAGGAACGGGCCCAGGATGATGCCGCCACTATCACCCGTCGCATGCACCAGGCCCGCGATCAGATCAGCCACGTCGCCGAGGCCGACTTCATCGTCGTCAATGACGATTTCGAAACTGCCCTGGCCGATATCCGTGCCATCATCCGCTCCAGAGGCCTGACCGTGCTAGCCCAACAAACCAAGCTGGATGCCCTCCTGACCAGCCTTACACGCTAGTGCTGCCGGAGAAATAACTGCTTTTTCACCCGGAATTCAGTAGAATCCCCGGTCCTCTTGACAGGGCCAGCAGCAAGATCCGCGGAATTCGATCGCAAATGGAACCGGGTCCCTCAAGTTCGGTATCAACAACGGCCTACCCGGCCGACATGCAACACTGTAAAAGGTATCAGTAATGGCTAGAATCACCGTAGAAGACTGTTTAGACAAGGTAGAAAACCGCTTCCAACTCGTCATGATTTCCAGCAAACGCGCCCGTCAGCTCCAGACCGGTGGCCGTGATCCTCTGGTCGCTCCTGACAATGACAAGCCCACCGTTATCGCCCTCAGGGAAATTGCCGAAGGCCACATCAACGCCAGTATCCTGACCGAAAGACGGCACATGGAAATGAGTAGCGAGACTGCGACTGAACAACTGGAAGCAGCGGTTGCCCAGCAAGCGGCCAATAAGGAAGCCCGCGCCGCTGAGGCTGACGAGGAATAGCGAATAGTTCCATGATCGCTATGCGGGAGTCGAATCATGCAAGCCGAAGCATTTGACACCATCGATTCGCTCGCGAATGACTTGTCCGGCTATCTGGGCAAGGAGCAAGTCAATCATGTACGCCGCGCCTACTATTACGCCGAACAGGCCCACGCGGGCCAGTTCCGGCGCAGCGGCGAACCTTACGTAACCCACCCCCTTGCTGTCGCCGGCATCCTCGGCGAAATGCACATGGACCATCAGAGCCTGATGGCAGCCATGCTGCACGATGTAATCGAAGACACTGGTATTTCAAAGACCGCCATCAAGAGTCAGTTCGGCAACACCGTGGCTGATCTGGTAGATGGCGTCAGCAAACTCAACAAGATTACCTTTAGCAGTCGCGCCGAAGCACAAGCCGAGAACTTCCAGAAGATGGCGATGGCCATGGCGAAGGACTTGCGGGTTATTATGGTCAAGATCGCCGACCGCTTGCACAACATGCGCACTCTGGATGTATTGACTCCCGATAAGCGTCGCCGCATCTCCCGCGAGACACTGGATATTTACGCACCGATTGCGAATCGACTCGGCATGAACAACGTGCGGATTGAATTCGAAGAACTCGGTTTCGCCTCATTGTACCCGATGCGCTCGCGCCGGATTCTGGCGGCAGTGAAGCGGGTTCGAGGCAATCGCAAGGAAATCGTCTCGCAGATTCAGACTTCCCTTGAAGCCTGTCTCGAACGGGAAGGCTTGCCGGGCAGAACAATTGGCCGCGAGAAACACCTGTATAGCATCTACGAGAAAATGCGCGCCAAGCGCAAATCGTTTTCCGAAATCATGGACGTATACGCGTTTCGCATCATTGTCGACAAGGCCGACACCTGTTATCGAGTGTTAGGGGCGGTGCACAGCTTGTATAAACCAGTCCCCGGTCGCTTCAAGGATTACATCGCAATTCCGAAGGCAAACGGCTATCAGTCATTGCACACAACCTTGTTCGGCATGCACGGCGTGCCAATTGAAATCCAGATTCGCACTGAAGAAATGGAAGCAATGGCAAACAACGGTATCGCCGCGCACTGGCTGTATAAATCCAGTGACGACCAGCCTAACAACGCACACGTGCGCGCCCGCGAATGGGTAAATGGATTGCTGGAGATGCAGAAACACGCGGGTAATTCTCTGGAGTTCATCGAACACGTCAAGATTGACCTGTTCCCGGATGAGATTTACGTATTCACACCAAAGGGTGCCATCTTCGAATTACCGGCTGGTTCCACCGCTGTGGATTTCGCCTATGCCATTCACACCGACGTGGGCAATTCTTGCGTCGCCTGTCGCATCAGTCGCCGTCTGGCGCCGCTGAGTGAACCCTTGCAGAGCGGGCAGACTGTGGAAATCATCACGGCCCCGGGCACACAGCCGAATCCAGCGTGGCTCAGTTTTGTCGTTACCGGCAAGGCGCGCAGCAATATTCGACATTACCTGAAGAACCAGAAGCATTCGGAATCGGTGGCGCTGGGTCGACGTCTCCTGGACAAGGCATTGAGCGGTTTCGGCAGCCAGATCGAGACCGTACCGCAGGAAAGTCTGGACAACTTGCTCGCCCAGAACAACCTGAATGGACTGGACCAGCTGCTGGAAGAAATCGGACTCGGCAATCGCATGTCTTACATGGTGGCGCAGAAACTGGTGTCACAGAACAAGACCGCAACCGTGCTGGAATCGACCGAGAGAGAACAGGAAGGATACATCGCGATTCGCGGCTCGGAAGGGATGGTGATGAGTTATGCCAAGTGCTGTCATCCGATTCCGGGCGACCCGATTGTGGGTCACATCAGTTCCGGCCGCGGCATGGTGATCCACACAATAGACTGCAACAACATCGCCGACGTTCGCGACAACTCGGAGAAGTGCGTGCCCGTCCGTTGGGATCCAGATGTCGTGGGTGAATTTTCCGTCGAATTGCGCGTGGAGCTGGAGAACCAGCGCGGCATCATCGCCACGCTCGCCACGACTATCACCGGCACCGAAGCAAATATAGAAAAGATCAGTACACTGGAACGTGACGCCCGCTTCAGCATCGTAAATCTGTCACTGAATGTACATAACCGCGTGCATCTGGCACGCGTCATGAAACGGGTGCGTTTGATCAACGCGGTTTCGCGTGTCACCCGCGTCAAGAGCCGCAAGGCAAGCAAGACGATCAAGAGCACCATCGGTACATAGAATATTTATGGATTGACCATATCCAGATAGAACTTATATGGATGGAACTTGTATAAAATGAACTTACATAAAAAGAACACAGGTACTTACAACAGCCGTACCTAAATCAGGGAGATCCAGCGATGAGTGCCCCGTACACCAAAAAAATTCATACTGACTTCGCCCCGGCCGCGATCGGACCTTACTCTCAGGCGATCAAGGCTGGCTCCACAGTATATCTGTCAGGCCAGATACCCTTGCAGCCCGACACCATGGTACTGGTGGCTGGCGATACCGCCGCACAGACTCACCAGGTATTCGTGAATCTCACGGCCGTTGCGGTAGCTGCCGGTGGCACGCTGGCGAACGCGGTCAAGCTCACCATTTATCTTACCGACCTCAGTGATTTCGCCGAGGTCAATCGGGTGATGGCCGAGTATTTTGTCGAGCCCTACCCGGCCCGCGCGACAATTCAGGTTAGTGCACTTCCCAAAGGCAGCAAGGTTGAGATCGACGCGATCCTGGTTTTATAGACGTTTTGCTCAGCAGCCGACCAGTATAAAAGCGCAATGACCAGCCAGGCACTGGAGCAAATCCCACTTACCACACTGAAAGGTGTCGGTCCCGCGCTGGCAAAAAAACTCGAAGCAATCGGCATGCGCAATGTGCAGGACCTGTTGTTTCATTTGCCCCTGCGCTATGAAGACCGCACGCGCGTAAACCCGATTCGTTCGATCCATGCTGGTGACGTCGTACAAGTGCAAGGTGAAGTCGTGGACTGTCGCCTCGCCTTCGGCAGACGTCGCAGTTTGCAGTGCACACTCTTCGACCAAACCGGCAGCATCGCGCTGCGGTTTTTCCATTTCAGCGCGGCACAGAAAAACGCGCTGGTGGTGGGCAGCCAGGTGCGTTGTTTTGGTGAAGTGCGGCGCGGACGTGCGGGGTATGAGTTATATCATCCGGAGTATCGGCTGCTGCGTGCTGGTGAGGATGAACCGCTTAGCGATGCACTCACGCCGGTATACCCGACCACCGAGGGACTGCAACAAGGTCGACTGCGCAACATTATTACGCAGGCATTGGCCCTGCTGGAGCAGTCGGGTCGCGTCCAGGATTATCTGCCACCAGCCATGACCGCGCAGCTTGGTCTTCTGGAACTCGCGGCCGCCATTCGGTTGATACATCGGCCCCCGCTGGATGCCCCCTTGAGTTGGGCCAACAGCGGCATGAATCCCGGCCAGCGCCGTTTGGCATTTGAAGAATTACTGGCACATCGCCTGTGTATGCGCCGCTTCAAGAATGACTCCAGTAAACAACTGGCGCCTGCGCTGCCCGTGCGCGCGCCGCTGCAGCAACAGTTTCTGCAACAATTACCTTTTACCCTGACGCGGGCTCAGCAAAAAACCTGCAACGAAATCGCCGGCGACCTGAGTGCCACTACGCCGATGCTGCGCTTGCTGCAGGGTGATGTCGGTTCCGGCAAGACGGTAGTCGCTGCACTTGCTGCACTGCAGGCAATTGCGGCGGGTTATCAGGTGGCACTGATGGCGCCAACCGAAATCCTGGCCGAACAACACCTGACGAATTTCCAGCAATGGTTGCAACCGCTCGGCGTCGAAGTCGGCTGGCTCAGTGGCAAGGTCAAAGGCACTGCGCGCCAAAAATTGCTGAAAACCCTCGCGACCGGAACCTGCCAGCTACTTATCGGTACTCACGCCCTGTTCCAGGATGATGTGATCTACCAGAAACTCGGGCTCATCATCATCGATGAACAACATCGCTTCGGCGTACATCAACGTCTCGCGTTGCGTGACAAGGCAGTGCAGGACAAGCTCAACCCCCACCAGCTGGTGATGACCGCGACGCCCATACCCAGAACACTTGCTATGAGCGCCTATGCCGATCTGGACAGTTCAGTCATAGATGAATTACCTCCTGGTCGAACCCCGGTGAATACGGTGATCATCTCCAGCGAACGCCGACCGCAAGTCATCAAACGTATCGAGCAGGCCTGCGCCGAAAAGAATCAGGCGTACTGGGTGTGTACGCTGATTGAAGAGTCTGACGTGTTGCAATGTCAGGCGGCAGAAGTGACCGCCGGGCAGCTCACACAACAATTACCCTCCATTGCCGTCGGCCTGATTCACGGGCGCATGAAGTCTGTTGAAAAGAAAGCTGTTATGGATGCGTTCAAGCGTGGCGAACTGCAATTACTGGTGGCGACAACCGTTATCGAGGTAGGTGTCGACGTGCCCAATGCCAGCCTGATGGTTATCGAAAATCCAGAGCGACTCGGTCTGGCCCAACTGCATCAGTTGCGCGGTCGCGTTGGTCGTGGCGCAAAGGAAAGTCATTGCCTGTTGTTATATCAGGCGCCCTTGAGCCAGCTCGCAAAGCAGCGCCTGGAGGTGATGCGTGCCAGCAATGATGGTTTTTATATCGCCGAGAAAGATCTGGAATTACGCGGACCGGGTCAGGTACTCGGTACGCAGCAAACCGGGTTAATGACCTTTCGCATTGCGGACATCGTCCGGGATGCGGGCGTACTGGACCAGGTAAAAGACGCCTCGGAACAGATATTGACCCAACATCCGGGCTTGATCGATCCACTTATTCAGCGCTGGCTGGGTGAGCGGACATTGTATGTAAATGTATAATTGCAGCAGCCTGGTATGCTACGGTGCGCGGCGAATTTGACTCTTTAGGCCCTGAGAAACAGGGCACTTGACAGGATTACATGAATTTTCCAGAGCAGTATTGGGAACTGTTGCGCGCACGCTTTCAGAATCAGTTTCCTGAATTCTATGGGAAATTGCCGGCTCTGGCTGAGCTGATTCGACTCAACAAGCCCATCGGCATTTATCTCCTGCTATGGCCGACTATCGGCGCATTGTGGATCGCGGCGCGAGGCGTGCCCGATTGGTCCCTGTTGTTTATCTTTATAATCGGCACGGCCGTGATGCGCTCGGCCGGCTGTTGTGTGAATGATTTCGCCGATCATGTCATCGATGGACAGGTACAGCGCACCGAACAGCGCCCACTCGTGCGCGGCGCTCTCACTCGTCAGGATGCCCTGCTCTGTTTTATTACCCTGTCGTTGCTGGGTTTTGCCCTGGTCTTGCTGACCAATCAGAAAACGATACTGCTGTCCTTTGCGGCGGTAGCTCTCGTCGCCATCTATCCTTTCATGAAGCGCTACACGAATCTGCCCCAGGTAATCCTTGGCTTGGCGTATTCCTGGGGCATCCTGATGGCGTTTGCTGCGCAGACCAATGCAATTCCACAAACAGCCTGGCTCTTGTTTGTCGCCAATTGTCTGTGGACCGTAGCCTATGACACTCAGTATGCGATGGTTGATCGCGAGTACGACTTGCAAATAGGGGTCAAGTCTACGGCGATTCTGTTTGGCGACATGGACAAAATAATGATCGCAGCACTGCAGGGTATGTTCGTGTTTGCGTTGTGGCTGGCGGGGCGACAGCTGGAAATGGGGCTGATGTTTAATCTGGGCTTGCTGGTGGCCAGCGCACTATTGCTCTATCAGCAATACCTGATCAAGGACCGGCTACCCGGTCCCTGCTTCAAGGCATTTCTCAATAACAACTGGGTGGGCGCCTTAATTTTTATTGGCGTGTTGCTGGGGACGCCTACAACTTAACAACTTAACTTTTCTGAACAGCATGAATTCACTGCAGCACCAAAGTTAAGTTGTTAAGTTGTAGGTGTCCCCTCGCGCCAAACGTCCTTACTATCAGCCGCCAGCCTGCAGATTTTTAATCAGTGACTGCATCAGATCGCGGGTGCCATCAGGAAGCTCTGCTGTCGTCGAAATCGGGCAGATGCCGTTGGTGGTAAGGTGTCCGTCCTCGACGGTTCCGGTACCGGAAAAGGTTGCGCCGGCGAAGCTGGGACGTGCCTCGGCATTGACCGCTGAGGCAAACGCATAGTTATGACCCTCAAGTACCCCTGCTTCTGCAAGGAACTCAACCGAACTGCGCGATGCGGCGATGGGCTTGCCAGCGGCGTCCGCTGCCTTGACCAATTCCACTACCTTGGCTTCCACGGTGGCGCCTGCAGCTGGTCCCATGCAAGGCAGTAGCAGCCCGGCATAAGTGTCCATGGACAGATCAGCAACCACGTGGTCTACCTGCAAAGTGACGCCGTCGACAATGAGATCCTTGCCGTCCACCGTCGCGACCTCTACCACAAACCCGGCTGCTTCGAGCATTTGCTTCATGACCAGCACTTCATCGTGCACCATCAGCTCAAGATCGCGCGAGCCGTCCCTGACAAGCATCAGGACTTTTTCTGCATCCTGTGAAAACAGCATTGTGCTGGGGAACAGCAATGCGGCAATCAGCAGCGTTTTCAGGTATTTGTTCATGGTTTAGCTTCTCCTTTTGAGAATAGTGATTCTGCCAAGACAGCAGACATGGCGTTAGTTTCAGGACAGTTGCTGGCATCGTCAAGCGTGGTCAGAGGCTGTTGCTGGGGGACACCTCAGGTAAACGCCTGAATTCCGGTTTGGGCCCGACCCAGAATCAACGCGTGAATGTCCTGGGTGCCTTCATAGGTATTCACCACTTCAAGATTTTGCAGGTGACGCATAATGGGATACTCATCGGAGATACCATTGCCGCCCAGCATGTCCCGCGCTTCCCTGGCTGCATCGAGCGCCTTCAAGCAGGAATTGCGCTTCAGCAGGGAAATCAGCGGTACCGGTAATTTGTCCTGATCACGCAGTCGACAAGCCTGCAGACACCCGAGCAGCGCCAGTGAAATATCGGTTTGCATGATTGCCAGTTTCTTCTGGATCAACTGATTCGCTGCCAACGGTCGGCCAAATTGTTTGCGATCCAGCGTGTACTGCAATGCAGTGTGCCAGCAGGTTTCGGCGGCGCCCAGCGCACCCCAGGCAATACCCAGGCGGGCGGAGTTGAGACAGCTGAAAGGTCCGGCCAGACCCTTCGCGAGGGGCAACTTGTTCGCATCCGGCACGAATACTTCGTCCATCACAATCTCACCCGTGACCGAGGCGCGCAGTGCCAGCTTGCCATGAATCTTCGGAGCACTGAGTCCCTTCATGCCCTTGTCCAGAATGAAGCCACAAATGACGCCGGCGTCATCTTTGGCCCATACGATAAAAACATCGGCAAAGGGTGAATTGCTGATCCAGTTCTTCGCACCACTAAGGCTGTAACCGCCTGCTACCGAGCGGGCACGTGTGACCATGCCGCCGGGGTCAGAACCATGGTCGGGTTCGGTCAAGCCAAAACAGCCGATGTATTCACCGGTCGCCAGTTTGGGCAGGTATTTCTGTTTCTGTGCTTCGGTACCGAACACGTTGATCGGATGCATCACCAGACTGGACTGCACACTCAACATGGATCTATAGCCGGAATCAACGGCCTCGACTTCACGTGCGATCAGGCCATAACTGACGTAATTCACGCCGGCACAGCCATAGCCGTGAATAGTTGAACCCAGCAGGCCGAGTGCGCCCATCTCCCTGAATATGGCCGGATCAGACGTTTCGCTCTGGTAAGCCGCGCGTACTCTTGGCAGCAATTTTTCCTGAGCATACTGCCGTGCGGTATCACGCACGAGTCGTTCTTCCTCGCTCAGCATCTCTTCCATCAGGAAGGGATCTTTAAAATTGAACGGGGCATTGTCTGATCTGACGGACATATCGGTCTCCTGTACTAAACTCTTTTATTACAGTGCATTTTTAACTGTGCCTGCTGCGGCCGAGAATCGTAACACAGTGCGTTGCAATGTCCGAAACGCAGCCCAGTTAAGTTATTACCTTACGGGCATCCCCTGCTAGAATAGCGCGCCATGGACGTATCCCACATTCTTGAATCCCTCAATGACGCGCAGCGCAATGCAGTAGCGAACCCGACCAAGAATCTGTTGGTGTTAGCCGGTGCCGGCAGTGGCAAGACTCGCGTGCTGGTGCATCGGGTGGTATGGCTGGTGCAGGCCGAACAGGTATCCCCTTTCTCCATTCTCGCCGTGACGTTTACCAACAAGGCGGCACGGGAGATGCGCGGTCGCATCGAGATGTTATTGGGGCAACCATCCGGCGGCATGTGGGTTGGCACCTTTCATGGCCTCGCCCATCGTTTGCTGCGCTTGCATTGGCAGGAAGCCGGTCTGCTTGAAGATTTCCAGATTCTCGATAGTGATGACCAGTTGCGCCTGATCAAGCGCGTAGTGCGCGCCTTGCAGATTGATGAAGACAAATTTCCGCCCAAGCAATGCCAGTGGTACATCAACGGGCAGAAAGACGAGGGCCTGCGCTCGCGCCACATCGAACATTTTGATGACGATTACACCAAGACCATGCTGCAGATTTATGCCGCCTATGAAGCAGCCTGTGATCGCGGCGGCATGATCGACTTCGGCGAGATCCTGCTGCGCGCCCACGAGCTGTGGCTGCACAATCCACAGATACTGGCGCACTACCAGCGCCGCTTTCGGCACATTCTGGTAGACGAATTTCAGGACACGAACTCCATTCAATACGCCTGGCTCAGAGTGCTCGCCGGTCATGACAACCAACTTATGGTGGTGGGTGACGATGATCAATCGATTTACGGTTGGCGCGGCGCCAAGATCGAAAACATCCAACAGTTCAATGTGGATTTCCCCGGCGCGGAAATTGTGCGACTGGAGCAGAACTATCGCTCCACCTCGACGATCCTGAATGCCGCCAACAAACTCATCGCAAACAATCAGGGTCGCCTCGGCAAGACCCTATGGACCGAGGGTCGCGAAGGCGAACAGATCAGCCTGTATGAGGCGTTCAACGAACAGGATGAGGCGCGCTTCATTGTCGACCGCATCCAGGACTGGTTCAACTCCGGCAATCGACGCTCGGATGCCGCAATTCTGTATCGCTCCAATGCCCAATCGCGGGAACTGGAAGAGGCCTTGCTGCGCGTGGGTATGCCTTACCGCATCTACGGCGGACAGCGCTTCTATGAGCGTCTGGAAATCAAGAACGCAATCTCCTACTTGCGCCTGATCGTGAATCGCAATGACGACACGGCCATGGAGCGCGTGATCAATGTGCCAGTACGCGGCATCGGTGGACGTACCTTGGACAGCGTACGCACGCTCGCCCGTACTGAAAATATTTCACTGTGGCAGGCCTGCGTGCAATGCATCAATGACTCCCTGTTCACTGGTCGTGGCGCCAATGCCGTACTTGGCTTTCTCAAACTCATCAATGACCTGCAGGAAGCCTGCGAGAATCTCGAGCTGCATGAAAAGGCCGATCTTATTATCAAGCGCACCGGCCTGATTCAACATCATGAAAAGGAAGGCGGCGAAAAGGCGCGGACACGCGTGGAAAACCTGGAAGAACTGGTGAACGCCGCCAGCAGCTTCGATGCCCCCGATCTGGAGGGCGAGATCGATCTGAAGTCCAATGCCTTTCTCGCCGCGTTCCTCGATCAGGCCGCACTCGATGCCGGCGAGACCCAGGCCGATGCCAGCGAGGACGCAGTGCAGTTAATGACATTGCACTCAGCAAAAGGCCTCGAATTCCAACTGGTGTTTCTCGCAGGACTGGAAGAAGGGCTATTTCCCCACAAGATGTCTATGGACAATCTTTCTGATCTCGAAGAAGAACGCCGACTCTGTTACGTCGGTATCACCCGCGCCAAGACCAAGCTCTATTTAAGTCACGCCGAGTCGCGGCGCCTGCATGGCGATGTCAACTTGTGCCGGCCCTCGCGCTTCATCCGGGAGATTCCCACAGAATTGATTAATCCGGTGCGGCTGAAGTCCACAGTGACGCGCCATGCCTCGGCAGTGCCGACGAGCGGTGGCGCGTTTAACAATGGTGTGAGTGGCAAGATCGAAGTACCGGAAACCACATTGTCACTGGGGCAACGTGTCGCGCACGGCAAATTTGGCGAGGGCGTGATACTGAATTACGAAGGCCAGGGCAGCAATGCCCGCGTGCAGGTGAATTTCAATACCGTAGGCAGCAAGTGGCTTGTGCTATCGTATGCAAAACTGGAAGTACTGGCCGGTTAAGAGTTTGCGTATGGACGCTGCTCTCACACAACGAGCAGATTGCAGAAGACGAACAAGACACGAATTATAAGGAATACAGACATGCAGAAAATGTGGGCAGCATTATTTTCAATCCCGCTGGTTACCATGCTGGTCGCTTGCGGCGAGGCGCCCTCTTCGACAGCTGGCCCTGTGGCCGCAACCGAGCAGACTGTCTATCAATGGAAGATGATCACCTCGTGGCCGAAGAATCTGCCAGCACTGGGAACCTCGCCGGTACATTTTGCCGACATCGTCAACAAAATGAGTAATGGCCGCATGCAGATTCGCGTGTATGGCGCCAATGAACTGGTGGGCGGCCTCGAAGTATTCGATGCCGTGTCGCAAGGCGTGGCCGAGATTGGCCACACCGGTGCCTACTACTGGCAGGGCAAGATTCCGGCCACACCCTTCTTCTCCTCGATTCCCTTTGGCATGACTGCCACCGAGATGAATGCCTGGCTGTCCTATGGCGGCGGTAATGAACTGTGGCGCGAGATCTATGCACCGTTCAACCTGATCCCCGCGCGTGGTGGCAATTCCGGCACCCAGATGTTTGGCTGGTTCAATAAAGAAATAAATTCCATGGCTGATCTGCAAGGCCTGAAGATGCGCATCCCGGGTCTCGGTGGTGAGGTGTTCAGCCGCGCGGGTGGCACGCCGGTGACGATGCAGGTGAGTGACGTGTTCACGGCACTTCAGACTGGCGCGCTGGATGCGACCGAATTCGTCAGCCCGTATAACGACCTCGCGGCCGGCTATCACACAGTCGCGAAATATTACTATTACCCGGGCTGGCACGAACCAGGCTCCACCCTGGAAACCATTTTCAACAAATCGGCATTCGAGGCTTTGCCGCCCGACTTGCAGGCAATCCTGATGGCGGGCACCGAAGTGATGAACCAGTTGCTGCTGGATGAGTTCACGGCCAAGAACAACGAGGGGCGCTGCGCGTACTCGTGGAAGACCACAACGTGGAGCTGCGTAAATTACCAGACGAGGTGCTTACCGAGCTGCATCGCATCTCGGATCAGGTAGTTGCCGAACTGGCGCAGGCAGATCCCACCACGCGCCGCATTCACGAGTCATGGACAAAATTCAAGGAAGGCATCGGCAGCTACCACGGAATCGCGGAAGACGCACTGGTCAATGCGCGCAATCTGCCACTGGACTAGTACCACTAATCGCACCACTCATCGTACCATTCATCAGAAACTATTTGTTATGGACTGGAAAATATTTGGTATGGTCTTCGCAACTGTGTTCGTGGCCGAGTTGGGTGACAAGACCCAGTTGGCAACCATGCTGTTTGCCACCGACAAGGAAGTGAGCAAACTGATGATCTTCTTTGCCGCATCGGCCGCATTGATCGTTGCCTCTGCGCTTGGTGTGCTGGCGGGGAGCCTGCTTTCAGAATATATCAATGCGCGTTATTTGCATTACATTGCCGGAGTCGGCTTTATTGGCATCGGCGCATACACGCTCTATTCCGCTTGAACCGAGCGTTAGTGCTGTGCTGTTTTCAGGGATTATTTTTTCAAGCTTACCTGGCCTGCCGGCGGCATCCGGCGCGACAACAATGCACAGCTCAAAATCTTTACTTCAAAATACCCGGTAGCCAGGTAGCGAGACCCGGCTGCCACGCCAGTAACAGCATGAGTCCAATCTGCATTAGCACAAACGGTACCACACCACGGTAAATATCGGCGGTACTCACTTCCGGCGGCGCCACGCTGCGCAGATAAAACAGGGAAAAACCGAAGGGTGGCGTCAGGAACGAGGTCTGCAGATTGACCGCAATCATAATCCCCAGCCAGATCGGATCGACGCCCATGCCCAGCAGTATCGGTCCAACGAGCGGCACCACCATAAACGTGATTTCAATGAAATCCAGAATAAAGCCGAGCAGGAAAATCAGCAGCATCACAATCGCCGTGGCGGTGATGACACCGCCGGGCAAACTGGTGAGCCAGCTTTCGATTAATATATCGCCACCGAAGCCGCGAAACACGGAAGAGAAAATCGCTGCCCCTACCAGAATCAGATACACCATCGAGGTCACCCGCAGTGTTTCCAGAGACACGGCATGCAGTACCGCAAGATTGAGCTCGTGCTTCAATAACGCCAACAGCATTGCGCCCATGGCGCCGACGCTGGCCGCTTCAGTGGGTGTGGCAATGCCCATCAAGATCGAGCCTAGTACCGCGATCATGAGCAGTACCGGTGGCAACAATCCTCGCAGCAAGGCCCGCGCAACTTCGGCTGTGGTCAGCGCCGGACCGTCTTGACGTAATGCGGGTGCCTGTTCGGGTTTAAGCAAGGCAATGACAAAGACGTAGGCAGCGTAAAAGGCGACCAGCAACAGACCCGGTATAATCGCAGCGGCGAACAGATCACCAATAGACACGAAGTTAGGCGCAAACGAGCCACTGTCCAGTTGCGATTGCTGGTAGGCATTGGAGATTACCTCGCCTAACAACACCAGACAGATTGAAGGCGGAATGAGCTGGCTTAGGGTGCCAGTGGCGCATAGGGTGCCGCATGCCAGTGAAGGTTTATAACCGCTCTTGAGCATGGTGGGCAGTGACAGAATTCCCATCGTCACCACAGTGGCGCCGACGATGCCGGTACTGGCAGCGAGCAGCATCCCCACCACTACTACCGAAATACCGAGGCCACCAGGCAAGCGGCCAAACGCGAGCGCCATATTTTTCAGCAAGTCTTCCGCGATACGGGACTTCTCCAGCATCACGCCCATGAATACGAACAGCGGCACGGCGAACAGATTCTGGTTGATGAGAATTCCGTAGATGCGATTCGGAATCAGCGTGAGGTAGGCAGTATCAAATGTCCCCATCAACACGCCGAGACCAGCGAACAGCAAGGACACGCCGGCGAGTGACAGAGCCACGGGAAATCCGGCCATCAAGGTAAGACACACGACGAGGAAAAATAGCAGAGGTAATAACTGCAACATTATTTGTTACTGCCAGCAGCGCTCTGCCGAAACTTTAGCAGACTTTTACACAATTCCGATATGCCCTGTAGCAGTAGCAGCAGGGGCAGCACGATGATGCTCGACTTCAACAGAAACACATACGGCAGGCCGCTGGTTTCCGCCGAGCCTTCCCTGATCTGCCAGGAGATCGCCACATAATCCCAGCTTATATAAATAATGAAGAGCATGGACGGAAACAGGAACAACAGGTAACCAGCCAGATCGATCAAGGCCTGCCCCCTGTCGCCAAGCTTGCGATAGAAAATATCCACCCGCACATGCCCCTGCTCTTTCAAGGTATAGGCCGCACCCAGCGTGAAGATCATGGCGTTAATATAGATGACCGATTCTTGCAGCGAGATGGAGCCGGTGCGGAACAGATAGCGCATTACCACGATGAGCGCGGTCACCAATACCATAGCGAGTGTTAGCCAGGCGCTGCTGCGGCCGATGCCGGTAATAGTGCGATCGATCAGCGTGGCGAGTGGCTGTAGTAACGAAATTAGTAACGACATGATAGAGCGTGGTCCCTGGCAAAGCAGCAGCACATTATCACACAAGGCCCGGACGATCAGCCAACGGTACCGACCCTGAGTAATTCAAATGTAAGCAGGATGAGTGCGCCGCTCAGCGCCACCATGAGCAAAGACAGCAGCCATAAGGTGGTGTGCTGCACTTTATACGACAGCCACGTACGCCAACCAGAACCGGTGGCGGGCCTGACCGGGATATGAGTAAACAGCCCGGAAAAACTCAGCAGCGTGATGGACCAGGTGAAACAGAGCACGGCCGGTATGAGAAATTCATCATGGGCTAACCAGGGGTCCTCCAACAAACTCAACAGCAACACGCCAAAAGCAAGCAGCGCGATCAGCACCAGCGCCAATCGAAATGGCAGCAAATGGGTGGCAATTAGCCGTAGTCGCTCTATCATAGGCAGGCCTTTGCGTAAGGAAAACCAGCTTACCTGCTCTGTTATGAATCATCCACCAGATAACCGAATTGAGGGCTTTACGAATCCAATCGAATCGCCCTCCCGCGCTGGGCCACCAAGGTAAAAGCCAAACCACTAAAACCCCATGAGAAAAAAAGAATTATGTTAGTCGTTGTATCGCCTGCCAAGACCCTGGACTTTGAATCCCCGGTAACAACCCGCAAACACAGTGAGCCGGTGTTTCTGCAGGAAGCCACTGAGCTGGTGCAGCAATTACGACAGCTGCAACCAGATGACCTGTGCCAGCTGATGCAAATCTCCAGCAAGCTCGGAGAACTGAACTTCGATCGCTACGCCAACTGGCACACGCCGTTCACGTTGCAAAATGCGCGCCAGGCAATCTTTGCTTTCAAGGGTGATGTCTATCTGGGTTTGAAAGCTGAAACCTTTGCCGCCGCTGATTTGAACTTCGCGCAGAAGCATTTACGTATACTGTCTGGTCTCTATGGCGTACTGAAACCACTGGATCTGATTCAGCCTTATCGTCTGGAGATGGGCTCCGACTTCAAGCACAGCGGCGGCAAGAATCTGTATAAGTTCTGGGGCACCAAACTCTCTACGCATCTGAACGCTGAGCTGGCACAACAGTCTGGCAACAAAAAAGTAATCATTAATCTTGCGTCAAATGAATATTTCAGCGCACTGCAACCCGCGCACATTGAGGCTGACATCATTACGCCTGTGTTCAAGGATTTCGCCAGTGGTCAATATCGCGTGCTCAGTTTCTTCGCGAAGAAAGCCCGCGGCGAAATGGCCGCGTACATTATTCGCAATCGCATTAATTCTCCTGCCGCGCTCAGGCAATTTGCTGTTGATGGTTATCAGTACAGCGTCGAGGATTCCACGGCGGCGAAACCGGTTTTTCTGCGCACGCAATAAGGCCTGAGTCATGACAGAAGCATTGCCGTTCAGCCAGGCCTGTGAAAATAACAAGCACCCTATACTCGATGTATTGCAACGGCATTTACTGCACACGCAATCGCTGCTGGAGATTGCTGGAGGTACCGGTCAACACGCCGTGTTCTTCGCCGCACAGTTTCCGCAACTCAAGTGGCAATCTTCCGAGTATCCGCCGGCAGTAGACACGCTGAATCTGCGCCTGTGCCAATCCTCTCTGGCTAACCTGCCCGCGGCAATCGCAATCAATGTGAACGCAGCCACCTGGAATTGCGCAGTGGTTGATGCTATCTACAGCGCCAATTGCCTGCACATAGTCTCGACTACTACCGTGGAGAAATTCTTCGCCGGAGTCGGGCGCAATTTGCCGGTCGGGGGTTTATTGCTGGTGTATGGGCCGTTCAAGTATCGCGGTGAATTCACCACCGACAGCAATGCCCAGTTTGATCTCTGGCTGAAGAGTCGCAATCCCCTCAGTGGGGTACGGGATTTTGAATGGGTGAATGAGCTTGCGGAGAATATCGGACTGGTACTGTTGGAAGACAATTCTATGCCGGCTAACAACCAGATGCTGGTCTGGCGCAAGACAGCGCTTTAAATATCAAGCGGTTGCTTCGTCTGGCAATTGCATCAACTGGTTGTTACTTCAACTTGCCGTTACTTCAACTTGCCGTTACGTCAACTCGCTGTTACGTCAATAACGTACCCGTCCCTTCCTGCCCGCTTGGCGCTATACAAATTCTGGTCAGCCAATTGCACCAGCTCATCGAATGACATGTCGTCGCTGTACATAGCCAGACCGGCACTCATGGTTACTTTGGTTTTCTTCCTGATATCTTTCAAAATACGTTCGGCCAGAACGGTAGCGTCTTTAAGATCTGAGGCTGGCAGCACGATCAGGAATTCCTCCCCGCCATAGCGAATCACCAGATCCTGGTCACGGGAACATTCATTGAGTATCTCTGCTACTCTGATGAGTAACTGGTCACCTGCGCGATGGCCATAGGTATCATTGAATTTTTTGAAATGATCAATGTCCAGCAGGATGACGCTGAAGGGTTCCTTGCTACGACGCGCTATAGGCATCAGGTCGTCGATACTGATGCGCAGTCTTCTGCGATTACCGAGCTTGGTGAGCGGGTCCGTCAATGAGTGATATTTATTTTCGATCTTGAGTGTGATGTTTTCCAGTAACAATTTGTTCAGTCTGGGAATTAATCTGGTCAACAATAAATAACCAAACGTCAATGTCAGCACCAGTCCGACGAATAGCGGATCGCGCACCCAAAAGCATTTGGCGATTAACGGCAAAATGGTGATGTTCATATAGAGGAAGATGTTTGGTAATGACGTGCTGTATGACAGGATGCCGCCCGACAGCAGGGTCATCACAATCACCGCGTAATAGAGTACAGCATCCAATGTCCCCTCCCCGTAGGGGATGAAAACGGCTGCGGAAAAGCACACAAAGGGGACCACGCTCGCCAGGGAAAAATACCGTTCCCAGGGTTTCACATTCTTTTCTGTGATTGACTGGTCGGCAATTTTTTGGCTGAACTTCAGCGAGAGAAAGAAGCGTGGCAGATAACCCAGCGCCACGCAGGTTCCCCAGATTATCGCGTAAGTGGGTACGGAGATACGCCAGATGACAAACCCAAAAGAGAGCACTGCCGCAGCAATGCCAATGTAACCATACTTGGCATTTTCATAGAGGAAGGTGATGCGTTCGAAATCAACTTCCAGATTATCGCTGCCATCTTTGAAATTATTATTCTCCTTCGTCGCGACTACGTTACTGTAGCCATCGGCTCTTGCAGAGTACAGCAATAATTCAAATAGCCCGCCATGCCTGCTGGTACACCCCTGATTGATGCGGTAATTCAGTTGCGTGAGGGCAGCATTTTGCGAATCCAGCCATCGCCATTGGTAAGAAAGTATAGCTCGCCTTGTGAGTCCTGGCCGAGCCGCAGTCCGGCGCGGTTGCCGCGCGCATAGGTGTTGGCGAACCCCACTGCATCTGCGAAACGTTGCTCACTGCCATTGATAATGACACGCAGTTCCTGGATTAGTGCCGGACGATCCGGAATCAATGCAGCGGTTTCAATATAAAATACGCGACCTGACACCATGTCACTGAAGATATATTTACCCTGTAGCTCGGGAATCGCGCGGCCACGATAGACGAAGCCACTGCTGATGGCATTGCCTTCATCATGGTCGAACTGGGTTACCGGGTACGCAAACACCTGCTCGTCGGCAGGGCGCGGATATACCGGATTCGGGCGGACGTCGCCGATGCCGAAGGCGGTAGCGAATGTCCCTTCCCTCAGGCGCCACCCGTAATTTGCGCCGGGCACTCCAATATTTATTTCCTCTATCTGGTTCTGGCCAATGTCATTGATATACAACGTGCCATCGATATCGAACGAAAAATGCTGTGGGTGCCGCAAGCCATAAGCCCAGATCTCAGGGGCCACGTCAGCCACGCCGACGAAAGGATTCGTGGGTGGAATGCCATAGGCGGCCGCAGCATTACCACCCAACGGATCGATACGCATAATTACCGACATCGGTGTGAGCAGTGACTGGCCATTTTCATTGGGATCATTAGCGCCGCCGCCATCACCGAGACTGGCATATAACAAGCCATATCCGGGGTTGCCTGGCGGGATAGAGCGATCGAAGGCGAGAGTACCGATGTTGTGGTTCTGCGCGAACTGGCCGATGCGAAATATTTCGCGAGACGTGCCGGCAAATACACCGGCGGCAGGATCAGTGACGGTCCATTCACGAATCACACTCTCGTGATTGTTCGCCAAATCGTCGAGGTAGTTGGCGACGCCACTGTCGGCGGCGGCGCTGTATGCTGTGTAGAATTTGCCGAAGCCTGGTTGCCCGCGCACTGCGAAATCCGGATGAAATGCGAATCCGGCCAAACCAGTTTCATTGGGAAACATGGAGTCATCGAAGCCAACATTCTGTTCCCGTACATCCAGAAATAATGCGGGATCGCGTGCGGATTCATCGGTGATGTACAAGAGGCCGCGCAAATCGTTGATAACAAGCCGGCCAGAACCGTCCGGAATTGGCATCAGGTATTGAATGCGCGCGTAGGCATTATTGGTTTGCGGCACGACCGCAGAATCAGTTGTCTGCGGCACTCGCACAAACTCAGAGGCGATTACTGCAATTGCACCCAACTGGATTTTTTCCGGGATTGGATCCACCAGAGCTGCCACAGTATTTTCTGCTGCATGCAGGAACGAGGGATGGAGCAAGAGCAGTAACGCGTAAACCAGATGCTTCATGGCAGGACTCCCGATCAGACCAATTTGCTGCGAAACATAAAATACACGGCACCCAGAATACAAAGCCCGGCCCACAAGTAATCCAGCTTGAGCGGTTCTTTCAGATACATGATTGAAAATGGCACGAACACGGTCAGTGTAATCACTTCCTGCATGATCTTCAGCTGACCGATACTGAGCACGGTATAGCCAATGCGGTTCGCTGGTACCTGAAACAGGTATTCCATCAACGCAATGCCCCAACTGACGAACGCCGCGATGAGCCATGGCTTGTTGTTCAGTTCTTTTAAATGGGCATACCAGGCAAACGTCATGAATACGTTGCTGCAGATAAGCAGGAAAATGGAAATCAGAAGCGGCGGGAACGACATGGTTATACCCGGTAGCAGAGTGAGGTGCCTATTCTGGGCTGAGGCCGCGAGCCGAGGCAATAGCCGCGCCTCGCGACTCTTCAAAGCAGCCTACGGCAGTGCGTATACCACGAGCGCAGGACCGGTGTGGGGCAATTGCGCCAACGGACTCTGGGCGCCTCCGGTAAACGCGCCGATTATAGCCATGTAGGTTCCCGCATGAATGGCTGCCTGACCGACGACAAGAGCGACATATTGCTTGCCATTGACGGCATAGGAAATCGGGAATGAGGCGGGCGTATCGCCAGTATCTACCTGCCACAGTACCTCGCCACTGGTGTCATCCAGCGCCATGAGCTGGTTGTCCAGCGTGCCATTGAACACGAGGCCGCCGGCGGTAGCTAATGACCCGGATGTGGCGGGCATAGTTTCCTTGTGATTCCAGGTGAGCGCCTGCGTTTCCAGATTCACCGCCTGCGTGCGACCGTAGAAGCCATCATCATTGGGACGCGGCACCGGATTCATTGGGGCGCCGGAAGTGAGGATGCTGTTGCCGCCGGTAGGTCCACCCATCATGCAGACTTCGGACAAAGGTACGAACAGGCTCTTCGTTACCGGATTGTAGGAAGTGGACTGCCAGTTGCGACCACCCAGAGCAAACGGACACACCAGCTGGGCAGTTTCGCTGCTGGGAACCGCGTTGGGATTGACTGTCTTGTAGCCAGTAACAGGATCGATGGCAGCGACGATATTCTGAATGCCCATGTCGAAAGAGAACACATAGGCGCCGGTGGCCGCATCAACTGCATCAAACAGCGCCATCTTGCCAGCAGTGAGAACTACCTTGCGCATAACACCCGCTACCTGGAGGCCGATGATCTGACGTTCGTAGGCCCAGTCCAGATCCCATTGGTCATTTGCCATGTGTTGATAGTGCCACACCAGTTCACCAGTAGCCGGTCGTAGCGCAACGGTGGTATTGGTGTAGAGAGCATCATTCGTCACACCGGTCTTGTTCAGTTCAGGCAGCAGTGGTTTCGTGTCATAGGTAGGGCCGGAACCGAAGTAGACCAGATCCAGTTCTGGATCATAGCTACCGGGCACCCACACCGAACCGCCGCTGCGCTGGTCCAGTTCCAGTTCGTTCCAGCTATTGCCTGCCTGACTTTCCGGTCGTGCGATAGTGTGGAAGCGCCAGGACTCTTTGCCTGTTGCCAGATCCACGGCAATGATGAAGCCGCCTTCGGGTACCAGGGTTGCAGTGACGCCCTGTATCACCTGTCCATTCGCAATCAGGGGCGAGCTGCGTAACGAATAAGGCAGCGGGCCGGTACTCTGCGCATCGATTGCATGATCCCACACCACGGCTCCGGTTTTTGCGGAGAGCGCCACGATGTGCAGATCCGAAGTAGGCACCAGCACCATGTCGTTATACAACGCCAGGCCGATCTTGGTGGCAGGCGGTGCGTTGTTCTCATGCCGGTAACTCCACAGTTGTTCTCCGGTAGTAGCATCGAGCGCCAATACCGTGTCGCGCGTACTGAGCAGGAACATCACGCCGTCGTGCACCAGCGGAGTAGCCATATTCGCGCCAGGGTCCAGCGTGACGCTATAGGCTTGCTGTAAATCGGACACGTTGCTTTTATTTATTTGATCCAGCGGGCTGAAGCCATAGGCATCATATGTGCGTCGCCACATCAACCAGTCAGCTGCCGGTGGATTGGCGAGCATCGCATCTGTCACCGGCGCAAGACTGTTCAGTTTGGAGTCTGATGATTGTGCATACAGCGAACCCTGCATGATGCACAGCAGACAGGAAAATATAACATGCAGTTTAAGTTGTGTTTTCAGCAGCATCAGTGTTCCCCAATTCCAGCCAGTGACGATTTCAGTTTAAATACTGCGCAATGCAGCCATGGGCAGTAGTGCGTTGTTGTTATTGCTTGCCTAAATAGACGACCGCCTGTTGGTCCAGAATGCTGAGCAAATCGCCCATGCCGACATTTGCGTCCAACAGCTGCAAACCCCAACCGGCATCGGGCGTGCCTTCGGCGGTGAGGATATCACCGGCGCTATCATCTGTGCGCGGGTCGGCTGCATTGGCGTGCACGCTTAGCTCGAGATAGCGGTGCGTGCCGGCAATGCCACCCCGCAGGCCGCTGCGGGTGAACGGTGTAAACATTGCCGTCGTCAGGCGGCCATCGGCGGCAACTATGGTGGTAGTGAGGTCCACATCACAGGCCCCGAGGTCACTCTCGGCGCCACGGCAGAGCCAGCTGTCTGCGTCGGAGTAATCGACTGGTTCAGTTTGGGCGGTTACGCGGGTGGTCAGGGCCAGACCGACCACAGCAAGCAGACCAAGGATCGGTGGTTTTAACTGAGGATGCTTAGTGTTCATTAGTGTTGTGGTCTCTCGGAATTTGAATTTTAGCAGCTGCATTGTGGCTGGGCATTATTAAGCTATGCCTCAAACTTGCATACCCGATTGGGATTGGGGACCTGTGGTAGGAGATTTGTTGCTGGCCTCATATATGCTCTCCTTATTCAGGCGGAACATCTAATTCCAATTCAAACAAGCTGAGCTTAGACTTCGAAAAATACCTCCAGCAAGTTAGCGTTGTGTGCATTGCAAGTCAATGAAGCGGGCCGGCATGTCTTACCACCTCTACATTACGTTGACTATGCATCCAGCACCTTGGGCATTGACTGGCTTCCTCGTGTAATGCGGCGAGCACACTGAGCGAATGCAGGAACACATCATGACGTTTGAACTCTGGTTACTTTTATATGCGTCACTGCTGGGGCTGGTACATATGACCGCCGCTTCGTTTACTTTCAAGGCGCAGGTCGGCAATGCTTACACCGTCGGCGCTCGCGACGAAGCGATCCAACCTACCGGTGTCGCTGGACGTCTGCACCGCGCGCAACAAAACTTTTTGGAAACTTTCCCGCTGTTCGCGGTTTGTGTACTGATCAATTTTGTTACCGGGACCGCAGGCGCGCTCAGTTATTGGGGCTGCATATTGTATGTGTCAGGCCGCTCGCTTTTCCTTCCACTCTATGCCGTCGGTATTCCCTGGATACGAACTTTTAGCTGGAACATCGCCACGCTCGGTCTGGTCATGGTTGGTGTGCAAGTGTTCTTTGCATGAAGCTCAACAGATCCATTGCAAGCCTAAGCCGGATGTAGTTGCCCGGGAATCTATCTGGCCATGCATCCCTAGTCTGAAACCGGGTCAGAATGCCTGGACTGTTGGGCCAATCCAGCCCCAATGCCAAATCGCAATTGTCAGAGACCCTGCCAGATTGTTACTCTCTCCCGCATGAATGAAACGAGCACAGAGCAATTGATACAAGCGGCCGGGAAACTGGCCAACAGCGGTCGCTGGCAGGATGCCGAGCGTGTATGGCAAGAAGTGCAGAGACGGGAGCCGCAACATCCGCAGGCACTTTATAGTCTGGGCATTCACGCACTGCAGCGCGGCGCCCTTGCCGAGGCGGAAAAATTACTCCGCGCCGGCCGCGCGGTGGCGCCGACGAATGTGTCCCTGTTGATGTCCTTGCGCGCCGTATGCCAACAACGGGGTAATGTTGAGGGAGAACTGGAAGCGATCGACGCGGCGTTAATCGTGGATGCGTATTACTACCCTGCGCTACTGGCGCGAGGCAGCTATCTGGAACGCACTGGCAACAATTATGACGCCATCAGCATTTACCAGAACGTGCTCAAGATCGCGCCGTTGCCTGCGCACTGGCCCGAGGGCTTGCGCGCACATCTGCAACACGCACGCAATATGGTGGATAGTCACACCCAGGATTACTCTGCCTATCTTGCCAACAAACTGGCGCAGCTGCAGACCGCATTAACGCCTGAGCTCGCTCCGCGCTGGCGTGAAGCGGCATCAATCCTGGCGGGAAAATCGCGGCCCTATGTGTCGGACAGCAATCAGTTATATGTCCCGCGCCTGCCCGCCATTCCGTTTTATGAGCGCGCACAGTTTCCGTGGCTAGCGGCACTGGAAGCCAAGACCGATAGCATCCGTGCGGAATTGCTCGCCGTATTGCAGGCTGATCGGGATCGCTTCACACCATATATCAAATACAATCCTGGCGAGCCAGTGAACCAGTGGCAGGAATTGAATCATTCCATGCAGTGGAGTTCCTTCGACCTGTGGCGTGGCGGTATCCCGCAACAGGAAAATCTTCAGCGTTGTCCGGTAACAGCGCAGGCGCTACGCGAACTTGATGTCGCCGACATCGCCGGCCTGTGTCCCAATGCGATGTTTTCCGCGCTGGCACCGAAGACTCACATTCCTCCGCACCACGGCGAAACCAATGCGCGACTGGTGGCGCACCTGCCATTAATCATTCCGGATAAATGTAAACTCAGGGTCGGGTTTGAAGAACGACAATGGGAATTGGGCAAGGCACTGATTTTCGATGACACGCTGGAACATGAAGCCTTTAACGACAGTGATGAACTGCGGGTGGTGCTGATATTCGACACCTGGAACCCGTTGCTGACCCTTGAGGAACGCGTCATGGTGAGGGTGATGACCTCCGCCGCGCGCGACTACGCAACTGACACTAAATAATGTTCTCGCCCAGTTTATCAAAAGGGTATTGGCAGGTTTATTGGCCGGATGTGACCGAGGGTCTGCTTTGGGCCGTTGAATCACGCACGCTTCTTGGTGTCTACTTTCAGGTCGTGTTTGAAAGGCAGTAATTCGCCTGCCTGCTGTTGGTATTGCAGGATGTGTTGTTGCTCTGCTTCCAGAAAATGTTTTATCGCTTGCGCGAAACCAGCTGCCTTTATCCAGTGATTGGAGTACGTCAGTATCGGTTCGAAACCGCGCTGAATCTTGTGTTCGCCTTGCGCGCCGGAGTCAAACCCCTGTAGCCCGTGTTCAATAGCATAGTCCTGTCCCTGGTAGTAACAGGTTTCGAAATGCAGAAACTGGTAATCCTGACTGCTGCCCCAGTAGCGACCATACAGAGTAGATTGATTCTTGAAAAATAGAGCTGCCGCTATGTCATTGCCGTCGGCGCGCGCCACGTTCATGAACAATTGCTCTGGCATGTGCCGGGATAAATGCTCAAAGAACTCCAGCGTCAGGTACCCTTGCATACCGCGCATCTTGTAGGTGCTTTGGTAGTACATATAGAAGCGACGCCACAGCGCTGCATCGATATTCGCCCCTTCAACGCGCGCAAATGTCACGCCTGCCTCGCTTACCCTGCTGCGCTCCCTGCGAATGTTCTTGCGCTTGCGGGAGTTCAGGGTCTCCAGAAAATGTTCGAAGTCCCGGTAATCCTTGTTATACCAGTGAAACTGGCAACCAGTGCGACTCATCAGTCCGTGGGACGCGAAAGTGTCGAACTGGTCTTTTACCGGGAACAAGACGTGCCAGGAAGACGCCTGGATGCGTTGTGCCTGCTCCGCAATCTTGTCAAGAATCAGCTTGCTCACGGCAGCCTGTGTATAGCCCGGTTTAATGAAGAGCCGGCTACCGACGCTGGGAGTAAACGGCACTGCCGTAACGAACTTCGGATAGTATTGAAAGCCATGACTCTGGTAGGCATTCGCCCACGCCCAGTCGAAGACATACTCACCATAGGAATTGGTCTTCAGGTAGAGCGGCATCACCGCCACCAGAGTCCTGGTGCCATCTTCAATCGTATGCACGGTGACGTGATGGGGTTGCCAACCAGTGCCTTTGGTTGTGCAACCGGTAACCTCAAGCGCATGCAGAAATTCGTAGCGCATGAACGGGTTTTCTGTGCCAGACAGCGCATTCCAGTCTGTGGCACCGATGTCGGCGATGGATTCTACGAAGCTGAGTTCTAATGTGGTCATGGATTCGGATGCAAGCGCCAGACAAATTCAGTAGTATCGTGGCGTCTTTTAATTTAACAGGTGCCGGGTGGATTCACCTAATCTGATACGACGTATCGCAGACAACATGACGTCTTTGCGCAAGTCCGAAGCAAAAGTCGCCAGTTATGTGCTTGAGCACGCGAATGATGTGATCAAAATGCGCATCGTTGATCTGGCGGCGAAGACCGGCGTCAGCGAGCCTACTGTTATTCGGTTTTGTCGTGCTGTTGGTCACGAGGGTTTTCTCGCTTTCAAACTGCAACTGGCTCAACAGGTCAGCCTCGGTGGCGTGTATACCCAGTTTGCCGTGGATGACAAGGACACTGTCGAAGATCTGCGCAACAAGGTTTTCGATACCACGGTGGGTTCCCTGCTCACGGTGCGCGACGAACTTGACCCTGCGGTACTTGAAATGGCTATCAAAATTATCAGCAACGCGAAGCGCGTGGAATTCTACGGCTTCGGCGCTTCCGGTTCCGTGGCGGCAGACGCCCAGCACAAGTTCTTCCGCTTACAGCTGTCTACCGCTGCTTATACCGATCCTCACATACAACACATGTCGGCAATCTCGCTGGGCAAGAACGATGTGGTGGTGGCAATCTCCCAGTCTGGTGAGACCAGAGCGTTACTGCAGAGCGTGCGACTGGCGATGGAGGCCGGCGCTACCGTGATCGGTCTGGCACCAAAGGGCACGCCACTGAGTGAGCAGTGCAGTATTCCAATCTATGTAAATATGGAAGAAGATCATCAGGCGTTCGCGCCGGTGTCGTCACGCATCGCACATCTGGTGGTTATCGATGTGCTGGCGACTGGTGTAGCACGCAATCGCAAGCCACTGTTGAAGGAACATCTGAAGCGACTGAACAGAAGCCAGAAGGCATTGCGCACTCCTGGCTCGAACTAGACTGCGCTGCGGTTGTTCAGACCGCAGATTTTTCCCAACCCCTATTCGACTGTTACAGACTTTGCCAGGTTACGGGGGTGATCGACATCCGTTCCTTTGGTGATCGCGACATGATAGGACAAAAGCTGCAGCGGAATGGTGAATACGATTGGATCCAGAATTTCTGGGCAATGGGGCACATTGATGACCTGCACATTTTTGTCGCTCTGCAGTTTGATACTCTCGTCAGCAAATACATAAAGCCTGCCGCCGCGTGCACTAACTTCTGACAAGTTTGCCTTCAGCTTGCCCAGAAGATCATTGTTGGGCGCTACGGCAATGACTGGCATGTTAGAGTCCACCAATGCCAGCGGGCCGTGTTTTAACTCTCCTGCTGGATAAGCCTCAGCGTGGATATAGGAAATTTCCTTGAGCTTCAGCGCACCTTCCTTGGCGATGGGATAGTGAATCCCGCGACCGAGGAACAAACTATGGAATTTGTTGGCAAACTGTTTGGAGGTTTTCTCTATCTGAGCATCCAGCTTTAGCGTGTTCTCGATCGAGCGCGGTAGTTTGCTCAGATCCCTGACCAGCTTCGCTTCCTGCTCCGGTTTCAAACCATTACGCCGTGCCAGCACAATGGTCAGGATTAACAGGACGGCGAGTTGTGTAGTAAACGCCTTGGTTGAGGCGACGCCGATTTCCTGACCGGCCATCGTCAACAGGCAGAAGTCAGATTCGCGCACCAGCGAACTGGTAGCGACATTGCAAATCGCCAGGCTGCCAATATATTTTTTCTTCTTCGCATAACGCAGTGCCGCCAGGGTGTCAGCAGTTTCGCCTGATTGGGAGACAGTGACGAACAGGGTATCGGGCTGCACAATGATGTCGCGATAGCGATAGTCACTGGCGATGTCTACCTGACAGGGTAAGCGTGCAATAGATTCCAGCCAGTACTTTGCCACCATTCCCGCATGGAAACTGGTGCCACATGCCACTATTTGTACGGCTCTGGTCTTGTCGAAGATGCCCTTCGCCTTGATTCCGAATGCTTCTTCCAGCACGCGCGTCGCACTGATGCGACCATCAAGCGTGTCTTTTAGTACTTTGGGTTGCTCGAAGATTTCCTTCAGCATGAAATGCTTGAATTCACCCTTCTCCGCATCAGCCATGTTGTTTTGCACCAAGGTGACTTTGCGTCTGACCTTTTTGTCACCATGCCAGATTTCATAGGAATTCAGCGTGACCTTGGCGATGTCACCTTCTTCCAGATACACATAACGGTCGGTCACCTGCCCCAGTGCGAGCGGGTCAGATGCGATGAAATTTTCACCGATGCCTATACCAATCACCAGTGGACTGCCGCTGCGAGCGGCAATGATCTGGTCCGGTTGGGTATTGTCAATTACGCAGATACCGTAGGCGCCATGCAATAACTTGATGGTGCGCTTTACCGCATCTAACAAGCTTACCTTGCCACCCTTGCGCGCCTGATGAATCAGGTGCGCGATGGTTTCCGTGTCAGTTTCAGTCTTGAAGGAGTAGCCGGCCTTGATCAGTTTATCGCGCAGGACTTCGTAGTTCTCAATGATGCCGTTGTGCACGACGGCCACGTCATCAGATTTATGCGGGTGGGCATTGGCTACTGTAGGTTTGCCATGGGTTGCCCAGCGCGTATGAGCGATGCCGAGAGTGCCCTTGGCTTTCGACTTCTTCGCTGCATCAATAAGCTTCTGTACCTTACCCACTGCCTTTATATGGTTGATCTGGCTATTGGTACGGTTGATCAGTGCCAGGCCTGCGGAATCATATCCGCGGTATTCAAGGCGTTTCAGCCCTTCCAGCAAGATGCCGGAGACTTCTCGTTCGGCGATTGCGCCTACTATTCCACACATAATTTAAATCCTGCAGATTTGTTTGGTGCCAGCACTTTTAAATGCAGTGGCGCACTAATTCCAGACGCGCGCTTAATCAAAATTTATTGGTCTTTTGCCGGTGACTTGACCGGTCGTTTCCAGCCGGCAATGTTGCGCTGCTTGCCGCGCCCCACTGCCAGAGCATCCGCCGGCACGTCCGTGTTAATGGCTGAGCCCGCTGCGACAAAGGCATTATCGGCCAAAGTAACCGGGGCGATTAGCACGCTGTTGGAACCAACGAATACATTATTGCCAATTGTCGTCTGGTGTTTATTCAAACCATCGTAGTTGCAGATGATCGTGCCCGCGCCGATGTTGACGCCGGCGCCGATTACCGCGTCACCCAAATAGGCAAGATGACTCGCCTTGGCGCCCTTGCCGAGAATCGCATTTTTGGTTTCTACGAAATTCCCAATCTTCACCTCATCATGCAGCACGGTGCCGGGTCGAAGTCTTGCATAAGGCCCGATACTGGCGTTACTGCCGATGGTGGCGCCATCGATGATGCTGCCGGCGAGGATGCGGGTGTTATTGCCAATACTGGCATTCTTGATAATGGTATTGGCTTCGACATGTACCCCGTCACCGAGTGACACCGCGCCCTCGAAAATAACATTTACATCGATCACCACATCGCTGCCACAGTTTAACTCGCCGCGCACATCTACCCGCGCGGGATCACGCAAGGTCACGCCAGCTTTAAGTAATTCGTTCGCGGTATTCATCTGGTAGTGTCTCTCCAGGCTGGCGAGCTGAACCTTGTCGTTAACCCCCTGCAACTCCATCGAGTCGATGCTTACCAGGGGATTGATATCGCAGCCGTCATTTCGGGCCATGGCTATGATATCAGTTAAATAGTACTCGCCCTGCTTGTTGTCGTTACTGAGCTTGCCGAGCCAGCCCGCCAGTCGCGCGGACGGAATCGCCATGATACCGCTATTGATTTCCTGAATGGATCTCTGGGCATCGGTCGCGTCTTTTTCTTCCACAATGGCCAGGACCTTGCCCTGCTGGTCGCGAATGATGCGACCCAGCCCTGCTGGTGTCGGCGTCTGCAGTGTCAGTAATGCAATGGCGTTTTTATTTGCGCGCCCTAACAATGCTTGCAGGGTTGCAGGCTTGATCAGCGGCACATCGCCGTATAGCACCAGCGTAAGATTGTCAGTGGATGAGGTATTGATTGCGCCAAGTGCCTGCTGCACCGCGTGCCCGGTACCTAACTGTTGTTCCTGCAACACCCAATTGCATTGCACTGGCTTCGCTGCTTTTTGAAAATGCTGTTTGATCTGCTCGGCGCCGTAGCCAATTACGCAATGTATGCTGACCTGCTCGAGCGACAACGCTGCATTAATCACGTGAGCCAGCATCGCCTTGCCACCAATCTCATGCAACACCTTCGGCTTGCTCGAATACATTCGAGTGCCTTTGCCGGCGGCTAAAATGACGGCGTCAACATGCATCAGAATACTCTCTCTGCACAGGCGTAAATTTCTGCAATTGGGCGTTGGCTGGATGCTTTCATTACAAGTAGTAAAAGGATGTGCCCTGACACTTTAACCGCTTGGGGGAGTTCGATTGAATGAAAGAATAGCAATAAAAGGCCACTGTGAGCTGCCTTTATTGCCTGGGTCGATAGCGCGACTCGCGACTAATTCAAAAAACCGCTACGCCTTCTTGATTTGTCGCAAGGCGCGTAACTGTGCGGCGGCCTCTGCCAGCTGGGCAGCAGCAGCGGAATATTGGAATTCAGCGCCCTGATCCCGCATCGCGATTTCAGCAGCTTCCATGGCTTGTTGTGCAGCAGCTTCATCCACATCGCTGGCACGCAGGGCGGTATCGGCCAACAAGGTCACTACGCCGCGCTGTACTTCGAGGAAGCCGCCGGAAACATAGAACACTTCCTCCGCGCCGCCATTCTTGATTAATCTGACCGGGCCCGGGATGAGCGCCGTCAGCAAGGGTGCGTGGCCTGGCGCGATACCCAGATCACCTAATGAGCCGGTCGCCACCACCATTTCAACGAGACCAGAGAAGATGCTCCGCTCGGCACTTACGATGTCACAATGCATTGTCATGGCCATCTCTGCTTACCTGTCTTTTTACTTGTCTTTTTACTTGTCTATGTGGCGTTCTGTTTACTTGAATCTGGCTACCCTGCGCGAATTATTGTGCTGCCTGAATTCGCGCCGGGGTGTTGAATGCAATTTGAATGCTTAGGACTTCTTCATCTTCTCGGCTTTGGCTACGGCTTCATCGATAGAGCCAACCATGCTGAATGCTTGCTCTGGCAGATGATCGTAGTCGCCATTGAGAATAGCTTTGAAGCCAGCAATCGTGTCTTTCAGGGAAACGTATTTACCCGGTGCGTTCGTGAACACTTCCGCTACTGTGAACGGCTGTGACAGGAACTGGGAAATACGGCGTGCCCGATATACGGTTTGCTTGTCGTCATCGGACAATTCATCCATACCCAGAATCGCGATGATGTCCTTCAATTCTTTATAGCGCTGCAATACGGTTTGCACGCCGGTGGCCACATCATAGTGTTCCTGACCGATAACCAGCGGGTCCAATTGCCGTGAAGAAGAATCCAGTGGATCCACCGCTGGGTAAATACCCAGTGACGCGATTTCCCGTGACAGTACTACTTTCGCGTCAAGGTGAGCGAAGGTGGTGGCTGGTGACGGGTCGGTCAAGTCATCCGCTGGAACATACACAGCCTGGATTGAAGTAATTGAACCTGTCTTGGTGGAGGTGATTCTTTCCTGTAACGCCCCCATTTCTTCCGCCAGGGTCGGCTGGTAACCCACCGCTGAAGGCATACGGCCTAACAACGCGGATACTTCGGTGCCCGCCAGTGTGTAACGGTAAATGTTGTCGATGAACAGCAGCACGTCACGGCCCTCATCGCGGAATTTTTCGGCCATGGTGAGACCGGTCAGGGCCACACGCAGACGGTTGCCAGGGGGTTCGTTCATCTGGCCGTATACCATCGACACCTTGGACTCGCCCTCAAGGTCGATAACTTTGGATTCCTGCATCTCGTGATAGAAGTCGTTACCTTCACGAGTTCGTTCACCGACCCCGGCAAATACCGACAAGCCGCTGTGCTCGGTGGCAATGTTGTTGATCAGTTCCATCATGTTTACAGTCTTGCCGACGCCGGCACCACCGAACAGACCTACCTTGCCGCCTTTCGCAAACGGGCAGACCAGGTCGATTACCTTGATGCCGGTTTCCAGCAATTCGTTGGTAGAGGACAGCTCTTCATAAGTAGGCGCCTTGCGGTGAATAGGCATACGCACTTTTTCACCGATAGGGCCGCGCTCGTCGATCGGGCGACCCAGTACGTCCATGATGCGGCCCAGCGTTTCTACACCGACCGGTACATGTACAGGCGCACCAGTATCGGTCACGACCAGACCACGGCTCAGGCCTTCAGTACTGCCCAGCGCGATTGTCTTGACGACGCCATCGCCCAGTTGTTGTTGCACTTCGAGAGTAATCTCGGTGCCGTCTACCGTCAGAGCATCATATACCGAGGGCACGCTTTCACGATCAAATTCCACATCGATAACCGCGCCAATAATTTGTACTATTCGACCGCTACTCATGTCCGGTTCCTCAATCTATCCAAATTCAATTCGTAATTGATTAAAAATGTTTACAGTGCGGCTGCGCCGCCAGCAATTTCCGACAGCTCCTGCGTAATCGAAGCCTGACGTGCCTTGTTATAAACCAGCTGTAATTCTTCAATAAGGTCGCTGGCGTTATCAGATGCATTCTTCATGGCAATCATCCGCGCCGCTTGTTCACAGGCATTGTTTTCCACTACCGCCTGATAAACCTGCGATTCAATGAAACGCAGCAACAAACCATCCAGCAATTCCTTCGCATCAGGCTCGTACAAATAATCCCAGTGATGCTGCAAGTCTTCTTCCTTGGAAGGCAACAAAGGCAGCAATTGCAATACGACTGGCGTGTGCGTCATCGTGTTGACGAAATCGTTACTAACAATCATTAGCTGGTCGAGTTGCTTGTTCTCAAACTTTTCCAGCATCACGCGCACGGCACCGATTACATCAGCAACTTCGGCTGTGTCGCCAATGCCGCGCACTGAGGCGACAACATTGCCGCCATAGTTATTGAAAAATGTCGCAGCCCGTCCACCAATCGTGCAAATGTCGATTTCCGCTTTCTTCTCGTGCCATTCCTTCATGGAAACAACAGTGGCCTTGAATGCGTTTATGTTCAGGCCGCCGCAGAGACCGCGGTCGGTCGATACCACGATGTAACCAATGCGCTTGACCGGTCGCACGTCGAAAAACTGGTGATGATATTCGGGTGTTGAGTTGGCGATGTGCCCGATCACGGAACGAATACGATGGGCATAAGGCTTGCCCAGTTTCATGCGATCCTGTGCCTTACGCATTTTGCTCGCCGAGACCATTTCCATAGCCTTGGTAATCTTCTGAGTATTTTTGATACTCGAGATCTTGGTGCGTATTTGTTTGCCGCCGGCCATCGAATTACCTTACTTTTATACTTTGTTCGTTAAACTCAAATTCCAAAAAGCATCACAGCGTCATGGTCATCTGTCTTCTGAACCTACCAGCTTTGGGTCGCCTTGAACTTCACCATTGCCGCTTTGAACTTTGCATCAATATCATCGCTGTAATCGCCGGTGGCATTGATGTGGCCCAACAGATCCCCATGTTCGCTATGCATGTAGGACAACAATGCGGCTTCGAAATCCAGCACCTTCTTCAGCGGGATGTCTTTCAGGTAGCCATTGTTGGCGGCGTAAATAGACACCCCCATCTCGGCGATGGACATCGGTGAGTACTGCTTCTGCTTCATCAATTCAGTGACGCGCTGACCGTGTTCCAGTTGTGAACGCGTAGCATCGTCAAGGTCAGAGGCGAAGGCAGCGAACGCGGCCAATTCACGATATTGCGCCAGGGCGATACGGATACCACCACCCAGCTTCTTGATAATCTTGGTTTGAGCAGCACCACCTACACGGGATACCGAGATACCAGGGTTCATCGCCGGGCGTATGCCAGAGTTGAACAAGTCGGTTTCCAGGAAGATCTGGCCGTCGGTGATAGAAATTACGTTGGTCGGGACGAAGGCGGAAACGTCACCAGCCTGGGTTTCGATAATTGGCAGCGCGGTCAAAGAACCGGTCTTGCCCTTCACTGCGCCTTTGGTAAATTTCTCTACATAGTTAACACTTACTCGCGACGCACGCTCCAGAAGACGTGAGTGCAAGTAGAATACGTCCCCTGGATACGCTTCGCGGCCCGGTGGGCGGCGTAGCAGCAGGGAGATCTGGCGATAGGCCCAGGCTTGCTTGGTCAGGTCGTCATAAATGATCAGGGCGTCTTCGCCACGATCACGGTAATACTCACCCATGCTGCAGCCGGAATAAGGTGCAATGAATTGCATTGAGGCCGGGTCGGAGGCGCAGGCGGCGACGACAATGGTGTATGCCATGGCGCCGTGCTCTTCCAGTTTATGTACCACGTTCGCTACCGAGGAAGCCTTTTGGCCCACGGCCACGTAGATACACTTAACGTTCTTGCCTTTCTGGTTGATGATGGTGTCGATAGCTACCGCGGTCTTGCCCACTTCGCGGTCTCCGATAATCAGTTCGCGCTGACCACGGCCGATTGGTGTCATGGAGTCGATCGACTTCAGGCCGGTTTGCACGGGCTGTGAAACTGACTGACGATCGATAACCCCTGGAGCCACTTTTTCAACCGCATCGGTCATTTTGGTATTGATCGGCCCTTTGCCGTCGATCGGCTTGCCCAGGGCGTCGACGACGCGACCTTCCAATTCCGGGCCAACCGGCACTTCGAGAATCCTGCCGGTACAGTGACAAGACTGGCCTTCCCTGAGGCTCAAATAGTCACCAAGTACCACGGCGCCAACCGAGTCACGCTCGAGGTTCAGCGCCATTCCGAAGATACCGCCTTCGAACTCGATCATCTCGCCATACATGACAGCAGCGAGACCGTGAATGCGGATAATACCGTCAGACACGGAAACAATAGTGCCTTCATTCTTGGCCTGTGCCGACACATCGAGTTTGTCGATGCGTTGTTTGATGATTTCGCTGATTTCAGAGGGATTCAGTTGTTGCATGCTTATGTCCTTTATTCCTGACCTGTTCAGGACTTCATTGATTCTGCTAACTTGGATAGCTTGCCGCGCACGGAGCTGTCTATTACCGTGTCTCCGGCCCGTATTACCGCGCCGCCAATCAGAGCCTGATTGACCCGCGTTACCATTTTGATGTCGCGCTGCAGACGAGTCTTCAGCGCTTGTGCAAGTTTTGTGGTGACTGCAGCACTGATTTCGAATGCTGTAGTAATTTCAACGTCTACACTCTTTTCCTGATTGGCCTTGAGCACTTCATACAATTGGGAAATCTGCGGTAATAAAACGAGTCGCTTGTTTTTCGCCAATAGTCGAATGAAGTTTTGGCAACCCTGATCGAGCTCGTCGCCGCACAGGTCAATCATCGACTGCGCAATCTCATTTGCATCGAGTGTTGGCGTGGTGATTCTGTTGTGCACTTTTGCATTGCCAGCCACTGCTGCAGCCATGGTAAGCATACGCGACCAATGAGACAGAGCATTGGCCTGCATTGCTGTCGCAAATGCCGCTTTTGCATAGGGTCGCGCTAGTGTTATTGACTCAGCCATTTATAATTTCTTTTAGAGTTCAGAAGCTAATTTGTTGAGCATTTCTTCGTTAGCTGCCTTATCAACAGACTTCTCGAGAATTTTTTCTGCCGCCGCAATTGCAATCGCTGAAACCTGAAAGCGCAGTGACTCTTTTGCTCGCATTACTTCCTGTTCTATTTCCGATTTCGCCTGCACTAACAAGCGCTGGCCTTCTTCGCGTGCCTGGATTTTTGATTCATCAATTATTTGATTGGCGCGTTTGTTGGCCAATTCAATTATCGCTGCCGCTTCGTGCTTGGTTGTCTCCAATTGTTTTTTGACACTTTCGTGCGCCAAGCTCAGATCCTTTTGTGCGCGCGCAGCGGCCTCAAGGCCATCTGCAATTTTCTTCTGTCGCTCTTCCAGGATGCCGACAATCGGCGGCCACACATACTTCATGCAAAACCAGACAAAAAACGCGAATGCGATAGATTGGCCGATAAGTGTTGCGTTGAAATTCATGCTAGTTCCCCTGATCCAGGTGTGTCCGTTCGAACCTTTTTAGACGGTATTGATCTAGCCAGTGAAAGGATTGGCAAAGATAAACACGAAAGCCATACCGACACCGATGATCGAGATAACGTCCACGAACGCCGCGACCAGGAAGAATTGGGTCTGTAGTTTGGGTGCCAGCTCGGGCTGTCTGGCAGAACTCTCAATCAGTTTTCCGCCCAATGCGCCAAAGCCTATTGCAGTGCCAGCGCCGCCAAGACCAAAAATGATTCCCGCTGCTAGCAGAGAAAAAGCCTGTATTGTTTCCATTTCGCTCTCCGGTTTTAGTAAGAAGTATAAAATTAGTGCTCAGTATGAGCCTGATTCAAATAAACAATGGTCAGCATCATAAACAGATAGGCTTGAAGCGTGACTACCAGAATATGAAAAACTGCCCAACCAAAATGTAACGGTAATTGCCAATAGCCCAGCAAGGCAATGATCAAGAAAATTACTTCGCCAGCGAAGAAGTTGCCGTAAAGCCGCAATGCAAGCGACATGGGTTTTGCCAGAAATCCAGGCAATTCCAGGATAATATTCAAAGGCGCCATGTACCATTTTGGAAACGGGTGCATGGTAAATTCTTTCAGGAAGCCCATTGGCCCCTTTATTTTGAAACTGTAGTAAATCATCAGCACGAATACAGACAGGGAAAAGCCGAGCGTGATGTTAATGTCTGTTGTGGGTACGACCTTGAAGTAGAGATGTGGATCGCCAGCTACAGTCTGCGCAAGCAGCGGTATCCAATCCACCGGAATCAAATCCATCATGTTCATCATGAAGATCCAGCAGAAAATTGTTAGGGCCAGGGGTGCAATAAGCGGATTCTTGGCGTAGAACGCGGATTTAACGCTGGTGTCGACGAACTCGATCAGTATCTCGACAACGTTCTGCAGGCTCTTGGCCTTGGGCGCTTCGGCAGTGGCGTTCTTGATTACAAAACGAAACAGCCCGATGAACAGAATGCCCAGCAATACCGACCACAGCATACTGTCCACGTTGATGGCCCAGAATCCCATCTCTTTCGCTTCTTCAGGCGAATGCGCGAACCCCAAATGGCCTTCGTGATTGCGGCCAAAGGTGAGAAAACCCAGGTGGTGAGAGACGTATTCGTTAGCTGATTCGTAACGGAGACCAGCAATTTCTGTGTGTAGTTCAGCCATGCGCGGTTTTAAATACTACTTCTTATCTGATTAATTAGAACTTGGTTTGGTTTGCATCGCCAATGCAGCAAAAATTCCGGATATATGTACTGCGATAAAACCAACAAACAGCAACACAATGTTCAACGGATTAACAAACACAAATGCCAAGGCAAACCCGGTGCCTATTAACAACAACTTTACGCCTTCCCCGACGTATATCGCCTTGACCATCAGCGTTACCGATCTGGCACCGCGATAAGTAAAAGTTTTCTTGGCGAAATACGCATTGGCTACTGCACAAATTGAGCCACCAATCAGCGCGGAATAAGCCATGACCGGATTGAACACAACAAGCACAATCAGCGCTAACGAAAAGGCCGTCGCAAACTGACTAACCACGAATTTATAAATGTGAGGGGCTTTTATATTCGACACAAAATTCGACTTTTCGCTTCGCCTTAAACCAAGCTCAGCACCCCGACCGCAGCTGTTTCTTATTGCTGGAATTCAAGCGGTGATCACCAAAGCACGCGCATTATAGTGGCTTTGGGGGGTCTAATCAACTACGTCCCATTAACACTGGATCCTAATTGATATGGGAAAGTATGCCATCCAGCTCATCCAGGCTGTTGTATTTTACGATGAGTTTGCCCTTTCCCTTGGCTGTATGTTGAATGAGGACTTTCGCTCCCAGTTTGTCGGCGAGACTCTCTTCCAGATTCTTGATATCGGGATCCATCAGCTTGCTGATCTTGGCTGGATCGCCACTACTGGCAATCAACCGCCGGACCAGGGATTCAGTCTGACGCACTGATAATCCCCTGCCTACTACGGTGCGAGCCGCCTGGGATTGTTTAATGTCCGGCAATGACAGCAGCGCGCGGGCGTGGCCCATTTCCAGATCACCGTGTTCCAGCATCTTCCTGACATCAATACTAAGTCCGATCAGGCGAATCAGGTTCGTTATCGTGGTGCGGGATTTGCCCACAGCATCGGCAACCTCCTGCTGCGTGAGCTCAAACTCATCCTGCAACCGCTTCAGAGCCATGGCTTCTTCGATTGGGTTGAGGTCTTCACGCTGGATGTTTTCGATTAATGACATGGCAATAGCTGCCTCGTCACTTACTGGTTTGATAATGGCAGGAATTGTATCGAGACCCGCTATTTGACTAGCCCGCCAGCGCCGCTCACCTGCAATAATTTCATAGCGGTCCGACGAAATTGGGCGCACCACGATTGGTTGCATTACGCCCTGGCGGCGAATGGAATTGGCCAGTTCTTCCAGAGCTTCTTCCTGCATATCCATGCGGGGCTGATATTTGCCCCGTTGCACGAGATCGATGGGTAGATGGCGGAGATCGCCGTCTTTTGCAGCGGTAGGTGGTGCTGGTGGTGGTGGAGTACGATCGCGAGGTCTGCCGAGCAAACTGGCCATGGTTTCCGTACTGCCGGAGGACAGTAGTGCATCCAGGCCTCTGCCAAGCTTCTTCTTGTCTGTCATCTCACACCTAAATCAGATGGTTATTGCCGCTTTTCCGGGCTGAGTATCAGTTTTGAATCAGAAAATTTACCAGGCAAACCTACGAGAGCCCAGCGGCGGCGGCCTCATCATTGCGTCTTAACAGTTCGCCAGCCAGTGCCAGATAAGCGATGGCGCCACGTGACTGCCGATCATACGCGATAACAGGAATCCCATAACTTGGCGCCTCGGCGAGACGCACGTTTCTGGGTACTACGGTGCGATAAACCGCGTCACCGAAATAATTGAACAATTGCCCGTTGACCTCAGTAGTGAGCTTATTGCGCGGGTCATACATTGTGCGCAGGATCCCTTCAATTTTGAGGTTCGGATTCAGGGAATGCTTGATCGCACCGATGGTGTCCATCAGTGCGGACAAACCCTCGAGTGCGTAGTATTCGCACTGCATGGGTATAACAACACCATCGGCGGCTACCAGCGCGTTGACGGTCAACATATTCAAGGATGGCGGGCAGTCGATGACGATGTAGTCATAACGATCACGCACCAAGTCGACTATTTGTTGTAGTCGCCGTTCCCGGTTTTCGGCACCGATCAGTTCTACTTCGGCGGCAACCAGATCGCCATTAGAGGGCAACAAGTCATAGTCTGCGGTTGCTGGTTTCACGACTACGTCTGCGAATTGCTTGGTTTGCACCAGCAGGTCATACACAGAGAATTCGATAGAGGCTTTATTAACGCCGCTGCCCATCGTCGCGTTGCCCTGGGGATCGAGATCAATCAGCAGGACTTTCTTGCGAGTCACATTCAACGATGCGGCCAGATTCACCGAGGTTGTGGTTTTACCTACCCCGCCTTTCTGATTTGCAATTGCCAGTACTTTCGCCACGTAGATTATTACTCTTGTGAATTGGTCTGAATACGGCCTATTTCTATCACATGCCGCTGCGAGTCGCTGCCCGGAATGCCTAATTTTGCGATGGCTTTCACCTCAAAATCTGCTGGCAACTGGTTAATTTCCTGTTCCGGATAGCGGCCTTTCATTGCCAGCAGTTTACTACCCTTTCTCAGGAGTTGCTGCGTTTTAGATACCGTGTCTTCAAGCGAGGAAAACGCACGGAACATCACCATATCAATTTGCCGAGGACTTTGATAGTGCTCAATTCTACAATTTTCGATCACTATATTCTGCAGTTTCAAAGCCAGTTTTACCTGAAACAGGAAACGGGTTTTCTTGCCATTGCTGTCGATCAGGGTGAAGTGTTTTTCCGGATGCAAAATAGCTAGCGGTATGCCGGGCAGTCCCGCGCCGGTGCCGGCATCAACAAAATACTCGCCTTGCAAATGCGGGCTTAGTGATACGCTGTCAAGCAAGTGGACCGAAACCATTTCATTAATGTCGGTAATGCCGGACAAGTTGAAACTTGCATTCCACTTGACCAGTAATTGCAAGTACTGAAGCAATTGCGCGATCTGCTGTTCACTTGCTTTGATGCTGAGTGCCAGCAAGCCCTCTTTCAACTCTGTGGCGTTTTCAACCGACACCGCTTCAGCCTGCGCTGCGTTCCTCACTAGCCAGCTTTTCGATGAATTGATTGCTGTTTTTTCAGATAGATCAGCAGTAGCGAGATGGCCGCAGGAGTCATACCAGGAATTCGTGAGGCGCGGCCGATGTTTTCAGGTCGGTTGGCGAGCAATTTTTGTTTGAGCTCTGTCGATAGACCCTGCATTTGCTGATAATCGAAATCCGCTGGCAACGCCGTGTTTTCCTGCCTTTTCATGCGTTCTATCTCTTCTTGCTGGCGATCGATATAGCCCTGGTATTTGATTTGGATTTCGACCTGTTGGCCCACCTGCTGATCCATGTCGCTCATCGCGCTTGCGCTGGCGTTTACAGAATTGGTATTGCCGACTGCCTCGCACAGCGCGTTATATTCAACCCTTGGTCTGGCCAGCAATTCCGCAAGATTGTATTCGCGCGATAGTGGCGTTTCCAACAAGCTATTCACGCGTTCACCAATTTCGGTATTGGGTTGCACCCAAACGCTGCGCAGTCTGTTCAGTTCCTGTGCAACGCGCTCGCGCTTGGTATGTAAATGTTGCCAGCGCTCGTCATTGACCAGGCCGAGCTCCCTGCCGATTTCTGTGAGGCGTAAATCTGCATTGTCTTCTCGCAGAGTTAGCCGGTATTCCGCGCGCGATGTGAACATGCGATAGGGTTCGGTGGTGCCAAGTGTAATTAAATCGTCCACCAACACACCGATATATGCCTGATCGCGACGTGGACACCAAGCTGCTTTTTCACGCACAGCAAGTGCTGCATTGATTCCGGCAAGCAGTCCCTGCGCAGCCGCTTCTTCATAGCCAGTAGTGCCATTGATCTGGCCGGCAAAATACAGGCCCTTGATGAAACGTGTTTCCAGTGAATAGTTCAGATCTCGCGGGTCGAAAAAATCATATTCGATGGCATAACCCGGGCGAGTAATATGTGCGTTTTCGAATCCTTTAATCAACCTAACCATCTTCACTTGGGTGTCAAAGGGCAGGCTTGTTGAAATGCCATTTGGATACAACTCGTGCGTGTTGAGTCCTTCGGGTTCGACGAAAATCTGGTGCGAGGTCTTGTCCGCAAAGCGCATTACCTTGTCTTCGATCGAAGGACAATAGCGTGGCCCTGTGCCTTCGATGACGCCGGTGTACATGGGTGATCGGTCGAGGCTGCCTCGAATGACTTCGTGGCACATTTCGTTGGTGGCGGTGATATAGCAATTAACTTGTCGTGGGTGATCTGACGCCTTTCCCAAGTAAGACATTACCGGTACCGGCGTATCGCCGGGTTGTACCTGCATCACTGAAAAATCAACTGTGCGCGCATCAATGCGCGGTGGTGTTCCTGTTTTCAACCGGTTTACCCGGAAGGGTAATTCGCGCAGACGACGCGCGAGGGCAATGGATGGCGGATCACCCGCTCTGCCACCAGCGTGATTTTCCAGGCCAATGTGAATCTTGCCGCCGAGAAAAGTACCAGTTGTCAGCACTACTTTGTGGGCTCGCAGATGCAGTCCCGTTTGGGTGACCACGCCTCTGACTTCACCATTTTCGATCAGCAGATCATCAACCGCAGACTGGAAAAGATGCAGGTTTGGTTGGTTTTCCAGGATCTGCCGAATGGCTGCCTTGTACAAAATCCGATCTGCTTGTGCGCGAGTTGCGCGCACCGCTGGTCCTTTGCTGGCATTGAGTACCCGAAACTGAATACCCGCTCGATCCGTTGCGACGGCCATAGCGCCACCGAGTGCATCAATTTCTTTAACCAGATGACTCTTGCCAATACCGCCAATAGCAGGATTGCACGACATCTGACCCAGAGTTTCGATACTGTGGGTTACCAATAATGTGCTCACGCCCTGGCGGGCAGCGGCCAACGCGGCTTCGGTGCCAGCGTGTCCGCCACCGACTACGAGTACATCAAATTGACTGGTGTAATCCATAAATGTATTTGAATTCGGTGAATTGAACTCTGCTTTTGGTTGCTAGCGCCGTCGAGTTTGCCAAGGGCCGAGCAGTATACTGACTTCGGTTTAAAAATGAATATTTTAATCCACGCTCTAATTAACTAAATAACGTCACTACCAAGAAAATATATATGTATATAGAAGATATAGATGTTGTTGTTAATAGCAACGACCGTTTCTGTGGGAAAGTCAGGTTAAGGTTTGGTTTTCAACAGCTTATAACAAGTACAACCTGGTTGAAAACCCGTTGGCATGGTCGCAGTATGCCGTTGGCTGAGTGTGCATAAGATTGAGTGGTGGATTGCGCCGTAAAAGTTATTCAGATCAATCCACGGCATCTTCACTCCCAAAGATACTTTTCCCACAGACTATTAGACTATTTGCCAACACAGAAACTGGCAAAAATTTCCCCCAGCAAATCATCACTGGAATACTCGCCGGTAATGGCGCCTAGCTCCTGCTGTGACAGGCGCAGATCTTCTGCAACGAGCTCCAATAGTGAGTGTTTGCTTACGCCCAAAGCCGCCTTTTCCATGAGACGCTGACAGTTTTCCAGCGCACGAAGGTGGCGCTCCCTGGCTGTAAATGAGCCTTCTTCGTTGCCATCATAACCTGCACAGGACAATAAGTGCTGCTTCAAGTTATCCACACCCAAACCAGTTTTTGCAGAAAGGCAGATAACTGGCAATTGCAGTCCCAGATGAATCAATGGCTGCGGGGTGATTGCCGGTTTTTGCAGTAGATCGCTCTTATTGAAAACGATTGTTGTGCGCTGCAGCAGTCGTAGCTGGTCCTCTGCTTTATCCCCAAGTAATTGCAAGGGAGCCAACAGGTTTTCAACAGGTTCCTGCAATTCAGCACAATCGATAACCAAAAGGACACGATCCGCCTGCTCAATGGCGCGGTAGGCGCGTCTGACACCTTCCTGCTCCACCACATCCTCACTCGCGCGCAAACCAGCAGTGTCGACAATGTGCAGAGGAACCCCGTCTATATTGATTTGCTCGCGCAGCAAATCGCGGGTGGTGCCCGGTATATCAGTAACAATGGCGCTGTCAGCTCCGGACAAGGCATTCATCAAACTCGATTTGCCGGCATTGGGTTTGCCAGCGATTACGACATTGATCCCTTCCTGCAGCAATGCCCCCTGTTGCGCTTGCTTCAGGGTTCTGGAAAGCAAGCCCAGAGCTTCCTCCAACGCAGTTACAACGCGAGTATCCGATAACACATCGATATCCTCGTCAGAGAAATCTATAGCCGCTTCCACGTTTACACGAATAGTAATCAGCCGTTGCACCAGTGCATGAATCTGCCGTGAAAACTCACCTTGCAGTGTGCGCATGGCAGAACGGGCAGCCTGTTGGGAATTGGCATTGATCAGATCAGCGATAGCCTCTGCCTGCACCAGGTCGATCTTGTTATTCAGGAATGCGCGTTCAGAAAACTCACCTGGCCTTGCCAATCTGGCGCCACGCGACAAAGCCAGATCTCGTAGCGCATTGAGCACATATGCGCCGCCGTGCCCCTGCAATTCGAGAATATCTTCACCAGTGAACGAATGCGGACCTTCGAAAAAAAGGGCTATGCCTTGATCGATAATTTGTTGGTTGTTGTCTAGAAAGCGGCAGTAGTAGGCATAACGAGGTTTGGGCGTGAAGCCCAGTATGGCAGCGGCCAGCTCTTTCGCCTTGCCACCCGAAATTCGCACTATGCCTACACCGCTCCTGCCCAGGGCAGTGGCTATGGCACAGATAGTGTCACTATTATTATTCTGTACGGGCATAGGAATCTGGTGTGTATTCCAGAGGTGCTGAGGGCCAGCGAACAGTTAGGTTTCTTTTTTCGCGTCGTATGCAGCCTCGATCTTTCGAGTAATGTACCACTGCTGCAGAATGCCAAGCGCTCCGTTCGTGAGCCAGTAGAGAACCAGACCAGCGGGAAACATAAGAAACATACCTGTCATCATGATTGGCATAAACTTCATCACTTTGGCTTGCATGGGATCTGCTGGTGTCGGGCTCAATGAAGTTTGAAAATACATGGTGGCGCCCATTAACAGCGGCAGAATAAAAAACGGATCACGGACTGACAAATCGTTTAACCAGAAAATGAAAGACGCGTGGCGTAATTCAACACTTTCGAGCAACACCCAATAAAGGGCAATAAAAACCGGCATCTGTACCAGCATTGGCAGACAGCCGCCAAAAGGATTTATCTTCTCTTTCTTGTACAGATCCATCGTTGCTTTTTGCAGCTTCATCTTGTCATCGCCGTAGCTTTCTTTAAGCTGCTGCATTTTTGGCATCAAGCGGCGCATGCCGGCCATGGATTTGTATTGCGTTTCCGACAACTTGTACAACAAGGCCTTCACGGAAACGGTAAGCAAGATTATGGATATGCCGTAGTTTCCAACCAGTGAATCAATGCGGGTTAAAATCCAGTAAATTGGCGCCGCCAAAAACCACAGGAATCCATAGTCTATCGTCAACCCCAGATTGGGTGATATGGCTTCAAGACTGTACTGGTCTTTGGGGCCGGCATAGTATTGTGCTGAGACAGTCTCTGTGCTGCCCGGCGCAACGGTAATTGCAGCACTTGTAAACTCTCCGAAGTACTGATTACTGCTGTTTTTTCGGGTCGTATAGCGGTTTACGGAATCTGGCCGGGGTACCCAGGCGGTAATAAAATAATGCTGACTGAATCCAATCCAGCCACCTGTCGTATCGATAGACGTGGAGCTATCGTCGATGTCGTCAAACTCGATCTTTATGTAGGGATCGTCCACAGCGGTTGTCACGAACCCAAGAAACGTTCTGCCGAATCCCCCGGCACTACTCGGGTCGTCAAAAATATCGCGCTTGATCTGTCCGTACAAGTTTGCCTGCCATGCTTGCATTGACTGGTTGTCAACGATATAGGACACATCAATTACGTAGCTATCGCGCCGAAACGAAAACCGCTTGGTTACTGTTACTCCTGACTCGGTTGTGTGCAGCAGATCAACAGTCAATTCGTTAGATTCATAATTCATGGTGAAGGAGGGCGCGCTGGATTGATAAATTGCACGACCATTTGTATCGATACCGTCGATACCGATCAAACCACTTTGAGCCACATAATTGCGATTCGGCATGTCGTCCAATATGACAAAGGGGCCATCTGGCACATCTATTTGTTTCAGGTATTGCGGCAGCGCCAGATAAGTAATGTCGCCGCCGAGGAGGCTGATTTCCAGATCAAGTGAATTGGTTACTACTTTAATTGATCCAACTGGGCTACCGGTGTTGGTCACGGCAGCGGTAGCAGTAGTTGCTGCAGCGGGCGCTGAAACCGTTGGAGTGTCGCTGGGCATAGCAGTTGGCAGATCGGTAACAGAAGCTACAGACGTATCCAATATTGTCGGAAGCTGTACTTGCGAGGAAGAGCCATCATTGACCAGTGGTGGATAATCTTGTTGCCATTGGAGCAGCATCAGGTAAGTGACGATTGCCAGTGCGGTGTAAAGCAGAAACCGGGTTTTATCCATTAGCGTTACTTACTCGAAGTTTGACCGTTCAGGTCGTTTTTTGCAGGCACCGGGTCATAGCCCCCTTCGTGCCAGGGGTGACAGCTACAAATGCGACGCAAACCCAACCAGGCGCCTCTTCCGGAACCGTGAATGGCGATAGCTTCTTTTGTGTATTGGGAACAAGTGGGGTGGAAGCGGCATTGATTACCGATTAGCAAACTAAGGCTTAATTGGTAGAACGAAATCAGCCGAATTAAGAGAGTGTCTAACATGTAAATTTTTGATTCGCCCGGGTGATAAAGTTTAGAGTGATGGCTCGCGCACGGCACCAAGGCGCTTATCATTCAAATGCAGTTTGTTAAGATCAGCCCAGAGCGTGGCCAAGCGTGCGCTGATTTGGCTGTTCTGCAGTGTATCAACATCTTTACGAGTCAGCACAACCAAATCCAGTCCTGGGTCTTGCGCGCTGTGGTGACGAAAAAACTCTCGCACTATGCGCTTGACCCTATTGCGTTGTACAGCCTTCGCCACGTTTTTCTTGGCTATCACCAAGCCAAGTCTTGAGTGCATCCAATTATTTTTGATTGCGAGAATCAGAAAATATCGACAGGAAACTTTAAACTGGGCATTCGAGAAAACAGCTTTATAGTCAGCTGCGTTCAGCAGCCGGTTTTGTTTGGGAAAGCTGTAATCAGCCACTTACCATTCTCTCTTCTCATTGCAATTGTTGAGAAGAAGATCAGGCAGTAAGTTTTGCTCGTCCACGAGCACGGCGTCGCTTGAGAACCAGACGACCACCCTTGGTTGCCATGCGGGCTCTGAAACCATGTGTACGGGCGCGCTTCAGTAGGCTGGGTTGAAATGTTCTTTTCATAACAGTAAATCCGAAAATTAGAGCTGGATACGAACCAAGGCCGGTTCGAAAAAAGAGGGCGAATTCTAGAGGTTTTGCTTGCAAGTTGCAATGTTGGAATCAGCGCCAGACAAGACTTCGGTAGACTTAGGATGGTTTATGCATTGCGGCAAATTGATCCCATTGTTAATCACAAGCTATCCACAGCTTGTTTATTCACAGCTTGTCCGCAGCGTGTCTTTTAAAGCCAGTTTCGGGACCGGGATTTTTCAGTCAAAGCTTTGTAATGTATTGATATCAAAAGATAAAAAATCTCGTGAAAAAACCAGTAAAAGCTCTTTCAACCAGTGGATAACTCTGCATCGTCTGCGTAGAATTGCCCTTTCTCAAAAACAAAAACAATTGCAGGCAAGTACAAAGTGGTAGTTAAAGACTGGCAAAAATGCATTGACTGCTTACGGGCAGAACTCCCTTCGCAACAATTTAACACCTGGATTAGACCACTACACGCCGAACTGGACGCGGGTGTTCTCCGGGTTTTTGCTCCGAACAGGTTTATCCTCGATTGGGTAAAGGCAAAGTTTCTCGATCGAATTACAGAGGTCCTCGCAGATTCTGCGAGCACTCTCCACATCAGCTTGGAGGTAACTGCACAGGACTCGCCAAGGCAGATAACTGCAACACTTGAGCCGGGGGTTAGTGCGCGCCCACATACAAGCGCAATCTCAGCAACACCAAATTCAGCGCAGCAGCCACAGAGTTACATGGCAACTTTATCGCCAACGCACTCGCGCCAACAAATGGATACTATTATTGAAGGCAAGCTCCGTCATCGGGGCGCGCTCAATAGTGACAGCACGTTTGATAACTTCATCGAAGGCAAGTCGAACCAACTTGCCCGGGCCGCCGCCATGCAAGTAGCGGAGAATCCAGGCTATGCCTATAACCCACTCTTTATATACGGCGGCGTTGGTCTCGGAAAAACGCATTTGATGCATGCCATCGGCAATTACATGGTAGCGAAGAAACCCGGAGCAAAGGTAGTTTACCTGCACTCAGAAACCTTTGTTGCCACAATGGTCACGGCGCTGCAGTTGAATGCTATTAACGAGTTCAAACGGTTTTACCGTTCTGTAGATGCTCTGCTTATAGATGATATTCAGTTTTTCGCTGGCAAGGAGCGCTCCCAGGAGGAGTTTTTTCATACCTTTAATGCGCTTTTGGAAGGCGGCCAACAAATCATTCTAACTTGTGACAGATTTCATAAAGAAATCAATGGGTTAGAAGAAAGGCTCAAATCTCGTTTCGGCTGGGGTCTAACGGTGGCAGTAGAACCGCCAGAACTGGAAACGCGGGCGGCCATTCTGATCAACAAGGCCGCACTGAGCAATGTAGATCTTCCCAATGACTGTGCACTTTTCATTGCACAGCGGCTGAGATCAAATGTTAGGGAACTGGAAGGTGCTTTAAAACGGGTAATTGCCCATGCGAATTTCAAACGCGAAAAAATTGACCTAGATCTTATTAAAGAAGCTCTTCGGGACCTGTTCGCCCTGCAGGACAAACTCGTCACCATTGATAACATACAACGCTCAGTTGCAGAGTATTACAAGATCAAGATGGCGGATATGATTAGTAAGCGTCGTAATCGTTCCGTCGCCAGACCAAGACAGGTTGCCATGAGCCTGTCGAAGGAACTGACCAATCACAGCCTGCCGGAAATAGGCGACGCCTTCGGCGGCCGTGATCATACGACAGTGCTGCATGCCTGCAAGCAAGTGAACAAGTTGCGGCACACGTCGATCGATATTGAGGAAGATTACAATAACCTGCTTAGATCGCTCTCCAGTTAGGCGGCGGCGCGCTTTTCAAACTGGCCAAGCGACTTATATTAAAAGAGACCCAACATGCAATTCGTTATCGCACGTGACAAGCTTTTAAAACCATTGCAGATGGCAAGTGGTGTGGTGGAAAGGCGCCAGACACTTCCTGTGCTGTCAAACGTGCTTTTGGTGCTTCGGGATAGTGAGCTGTCACTCACAGGAACTGATCTGGAAGTGGAGCTGATTGGTCGCGTAGAAGTGGACAAAGCCAAGAAACCTGGGGCAGTAACAGTTCCGGCGCGCAAGCTGCTGGATATCTGCAAGTCACTGGCAGATGATGCCGTCATTGAAGTGTCACTTAACGAAAACAAGCTGACTCTCAAGGCGGGGCGTAGCAGGTTTACGCTCACTACCTTGCCAGCGACCGAGTTTCCTAGTGTAGATGATGAACCTGACACATTCTCTTTGAGTCTTTCTCAGCGTAAATTGCGCGAACTATTGGAAAGCACGAGTTTCGCTATGGCACAACAAGATGTTCGCTACTATTTGAATGGCATGCTTTTTGAGGTAGCGCCCGCTTACTTGCGAGTAGTCGCAACTGATGGCCATCGCCTGGCGATGGAAACGCTGAATATGAAAAACGAGATTAAAGAAATTCAACAACTCATACTACCGCGCAAAGGTATTATGGAATTGTCTCGATTATTAGCGGATGGAGACGAGCCAATTGCCCTTACTTTTGGTCAGAACCATATTAGAGCCCAGGTGCAAGCCTTTACCTTCACATCCAAGCTAGTCGACGGCAAGTTTCCCGACTATAACCGTGTGCTTCCCAAGGGGGGCAATAAGGTGCTGGTGGGTAATTGTCAGGAACTCCGAAATGCGTTTTCTCGAGCGTCGATTCTTTCCAATGAGAAATATCGCGGTGTCCGAGTTTTATTGTCATCGGGGGAGCTGAAGATCCTGGCTAATAATCCTGAGCAGGAAGAAGCTGAGGAAGTTGTATCGGTCGACTATCAAGGCGATAGTCTCGAAATAGGGTTTAACGTGAGCTACCTCATCGATGTGCTGAGTACACTGAAAAGTAAGGATGCGCGAATTACCTTGTCCGATCCAAACAGCAGCGCGCTGTTGGAAGCAGAAGAAGGTAGCGACGCAGTTTACGTTGTCATGCCAATGCGACTCTGATCCTAATCCAGAAATCGCTGGGCCAATCCATCTTATGAGTGAAATCATTCGGCTCAATGTTAGCTCCGTTCGAAATATTCAATCAACGGATATCAAACCTTCTGCAGCGGTAAATGTGTTCTTTGGTGAAAACGGCAGTGGCAAAACCAGCTTAATGGAGGCCATTCATCTTTTGGCATCCGGGAAGTCTTTTCGTAGTAGCGAGGTTGATCCCCTTATAAACTACGAAGCCGATTCGTCCGTAGTGTATGCCGAGCTTCATAATGGATATCGTGTAGGTCTCAGTAAGTCTCGGCGGCAAAAGCATAAGCTTCACCTTCAGGGCCAGCCGCAGAGTAACTGGGAAAACGTAGCGCGTGAGCTACCGCTACAGTTATTGGACTCAAATTCATTTTTGCTACTGGAAGGTGGCCCTCGCTCCAGAAGAAAGTATCTGGACTGGGGAGCGTTCCACGTGGAACATAGTTTCATAGAAAACTGGAGGCGAAGCCGCAAATGCTTGGCAAACCGCAATTTCCTGCTCAGGCAGAAAAGGGTTGATATCAAACAACTCGCGGCTTGGGACGCCGAGCTATGTGATGCAGCTGGCGAAGTAGATAGGTCCAGACACAGCTATTTCTCAGCTTTAGCCCCTCGATTCGCTGAAGTCTACTCTGAACTGAATGGGTCGGAGTCGAATAGGTTAAGTATTCACTATCTGCGTGGCTGGGACAGTGATAAGACCTTGGCTGAAGTTCTCGCATCCTCGGTGAGCCTGGATAGTAGATACGGTGCCACGCAGAGCGGACCACATCGAGCAGAGTTGGATATTCGAGTTGGTAGAAACCGTGCTGTAGAAGTTTTGTCTCGCGGCCAACAGAAAGTACTTGTGAGTGCGCTTAAAATCGCACAGGGGGACTTGCTCAGTAAGCAGCGGGATCGTAAGTGTATCTATCTGATCGATGATTTGCCCGCTGAGCTGGACCTGAGAAATCGGGCCTCTGTGGTGAGCCAATTGCTTCGTCAGGGAGGGCAACTATTCTTTACTTCCGTTGAGCAAAAGGCGCTTAATTCGAGCTTTCCAGACGCCGTAGAAGTGGCCATGTTCCACGTGGAACGTGGTATAATAACGGCTTGATTTTTCATTGATTTATCCGATATTAGGGTATGTAAGTCAGTCAGACCATTCTGGCTAAGACCCTGGAGAATAGGCATGAGTGAAAAAACCAATTCCGAATACAATTCCGACAGTATTCAGGTACTAAAAGGGCTGGATGCTGTACGCAAACGCCCCGGGATGTATATTGGCGATACGGACGATGGTACGGGTCTTCACCACATGGTATTCGAGTTGGTGGACAACTCAATTGACGAGGCATTGGCTGGCCATTGCGACCAAATTCTTGTGACCATTCATGTTGGCGAAACCGTTACAGTTGCTGACAATGGGCGCGGCATTCCCACAGAAATGCACAAGGAAGGCGTGTCCGCAGCCGAAGTAATCATGACAGTTTTACATGCCGGCGGTAAATTTGACGACAGTAGCTACAAAGTATCTGGCGGACTGCACGGAGTTGGAGTATCAGTAGTTAACGCCTTATCGGAGGAGTTAAAGCTTACTATCCGCAGAGGCGGCGAGGTACATGAGCAATTCTACGTTCATGGGGTTCCCCAGGCACCACTCGCATTGGTAGGAAAAACCACGGCCACGGGCACCGAGTGCCACTTTAAACCTTCTCCAGCAACATTCACCAACATCGAATTTCACTATGAGATCATCGCGAAGAAGCTACGTGAGTTAGCGTTTCTTAACGCGGGAGTTTCAATAAAGTTGAAAGACGAGAGATCCGGAAAAGAAGATCACTATAGATATGATGGCGGGCTTAAAGCGTTCGTGGAATACCTGAATAAGAACAAAGTAACAGTTAACAAGGTTTTTCATTTCATTTCCGCTGAGCGGGAAGATGGCATTACTGTAGAAGTGGCGCTGCAGTGGAACGACTCTTATCAGGAAAACATCTTTCCCTATACTAATAATATACCACAGCGAGACGGAGGCACACACCTGGCCGGGTTTCGAGGCGCATTAACCCGAGTTTTGAAGGCCTATATTGACAACGAGTTGGCAAATAAAAAAGGGAAAGAGGTTGTCACAAGTGGCGATGACGCCCGAGAAGGCCTTACCGCTATTATTTCCGTTAAAGTTCCAGATCCTAAGTTCTCCTCACAGACCAAAGACAAATTAGTGTCTTCTGAAGTTAAAGCAGTTGTAGAGCAGGAGACGGCGGCTTACCTCAATGATTACCTGATGGAAAATCCGCAGGACGCGAAAATGATCGTCAATAAGATGATCGATGCAGCGCGTGCCCGCGAAGCAGCTCGCAAAGCGCGGGACATGACGCGACGCAAGGGCGCGCTGGATATCGCGGGACTTCCCGGCAAACTCGCCGATTGTCAGGAAAAAGATCCGGCGCTTTCAGAAATTTATATAGTCGAGGGCGACTCAGCGGGTGGTTCGGCAAAGCAAGGACGCAATCGCAAGAACCAGGCAGTGCTGCCCTTGAAAGGCAAAATCCTGAATGTTGAAAAAGCCCGATTCGATAAAATGTTGAGCTCTGTCGAAATCGGAACTTTGATCAAAGCCCTAGGTTGCGGTATCGGTAACGAAGAGTTTGCCCCGAACAGTTTGCGTTACCATAGCATCATTATTATGACGGATGCGGATGTCGATGGCTCTCATATTCGTACGTTGTTACTGACGTTCTTTTTCCGACAAATGCGCGAGTTGGTGGACCGTGGCCATATATTCATTGCCCAGCCACCACTGTACAAGATTCGCAAAGGCAAACAGGAACAGTATTTAAAGGACGATTCTGAGCTGGCGGCTTACCAAACCCAAATGGCACTTGAAGACGCAAGTCTGCATGTGAATGCGGATGCGCCAGGAATTTCAGGTGACGCGCTGGAAGGTTTGGTAAGCAAGTACAATGGGGCATATGCCATCATCAATCGACTGGCACGGCTGTATCCAACAGAAATACTGGATTCCATGGTATTTACCCGCACCCTTGCAGAAGAAGAATTAAAATCAAAGAGTGTAATAACTGACTGGGTCAAGGAGCTTTCAGCCCGATTGGAGAAGCGGCACCCGACAGTAAGCACTAACTTCACCTTAACAGTTACCGAGGACCGCGAGCGCAATCTGTTTCTGCCGGAAGCAGCATTGAATCTCCACGGACTTTCAAAATCGTTTCAGTTCAGTCGTGATTTTTTCCACTCTGGAGAATATCGCGCCATTTCACAATTAGGGGATACTCTCGAAGGGCTTATTGAACCAAGTGCCTATGTGAAACGAGGAGAGCGCACGCAGGAAGTGAAAGACTTCGCAGAGGCAATTGCCTGGCTAACCAGCGATGCCATGAAAGGGCATTATTTACAGCGCTACAAAGGATTGGGTGAAATGAATCCCAGTCAGCTTTGGGAAACAACCATGAACCCAGAAACGCGACGCATGCTTCAGGTAACTATTGAGGATGCGATCGGGGCTGACCAACTCTTCAATACTCTAATGGGCGATCAGGTCGAACCAAGGCGAGAATTTATCGAAGAAAATGCTCTGGCAGTGCAAAACCTGGATATCTGATCACAGCGCGATTAACTACGCTGTAGCTGTTCGGCTATCCAGGTTTCAACCAAGGCAGTGAGCACAGCATCACTTTTATTCAAGGTTTCGATCGGTGCGCCAATCGTTACCCGGATCACGCCAGGATATTTAATAAAACTCCGGGGCGGCCAACAGTCTCCAGCGTTATGAGCTATTGGCAGGATAGGCGCCCCGGCCGCTACTGCCAGTTTGGCGCCACCTCGCGAGAACCGCTTCATCTTACCCGGAAGTGAACGCGTACCCTCTGGAAAAATAATAATCGAATAACCACGCCTGATTCGATCCACTCCCTGGATCAATAAAGACCTGCCTGCCTCGCGCGGTTTGCTGCGATCAATCGCAATCGGTTTTTGAAAGCGTAGCGCCCAACCCCAAAATGGGACATTCAGTAACTCACGTTTCAGAATGGGTACAACGGGAAACACCAGCTTATAAAACAAAATGGTTTCCCACTGACTCTGGTGATTGGAGAGTACAACTACCGGTATTGTTGGCAGGTTTTCAACACCTTCCAATTCGTAGCGTACGCCGCAGCAAACTCGCAACCAGGCAAGAATAAAACCGCACCACCAGGTTGCCATGTAATAACGCGTTCGATCGGGAACAAATGGAAACACTATGACAAAGAAAGAAGACAAAACAATGGTTACGCTGAAATAGCCCGCGTAAAACAAAGCAGAACGGAGAAAAAGGATTGGGCTATAACGCATAGCGGCCGAAAAACAGTTGATCTATGGCTTGCTCCAGGTCATCAAAGACAGGGGGTTTATCGCCGATTTTTGCCAGCAAGCTTAGTTCCGTGTCGATACCTTTACCAGTGCGAACCAACACCGGCCGGCATCCGTGTGCGGTCGCGGCTCGTAAGTCCTTCTCGCTATCTCCTATGAAATAGCAACCAACTAGCGAGCACCGAAATTTTTCTTCAATTTGCAACAAGAGACCAGTTGCGGGTTTGCGGCAAACGCAGCCAGAATCAGGGGCATGTGGACAGTAAAATATTCCATCGATCTTTCCGCCAAGCGCCTCAACCATATAACAAACCATATGATGAATTTGCGCGAGGTCATTCTCGCTGAAATAATTGCGGGCGATTCCCGATTGATTTGTAGCTATAGCAATCCGAATACCCGCTTTGCTTAGCCTGGCAATCGCCTCAATACTGCCTGGAATAGGAATCCATTCCGCGACCGACTTGATATAGCTTAAAGAATCTTGATTGATTACGCCATCTCTATCGAGGATGACAACGTTTGCCGGTGCTTGCTGTTGGCGGAGAACCACAATTAACTGCTATGTAGATAAGAAATATCGGCCACGCGTAAAAACAAATTTCGCAGCTCGGAAAGCAAAGCCAGACGATTGGCTTGCAGTTCAGGATTGTCGCTCATTACCAGAACCTTGTCGAAAAAAAGGTCCACAGCGTCTTTCAGTGATGCCAGCTGTTCCAGACCGTCCCGGTATGCACCACTATCGAATAACGGAGTTACAGTAAGCGTTACCTGAGAAAGTGTTTCAAACAGCGCCTTCTCTGCGGGCTCCTGCAGCAAATTTATTGCAACCTTTGGGGGGACATTAGGCTGCTCCAGCTTCGATAGTATGTTGGTGACACGCTTGTTGGCTGCTGCCAATGAACGAGAGGCCTCGAGTTTACTGAAGTGATTGACGGCCATAACGCGATTGTGAAAATCCAGGGGACGCTCCGGTCTCAATGAGAATACAGACTGGAATACATCTACTCCGATTCCTTCCTCTAGATACCAGGTTCTGAAGCGTTCGAGCAGGAAATCAAACACCTTCTCGCCAGTGTCTTCAGCAGGGTTGGAAAATTTGAGGGTTGCCAGCGACTGCTCGATTGCCCGCATCAAATTCAAATCCAATTTGGCTTCTACCAGAATTCTGAGCACGCCAATCGCAGAGCGTCGCAGTGCAAATGGATCCTTAGATCCGGTAGGCGGTTGGCCAATGGCAAACATTCCAACTATCGAATCCAGTTTGTCAGCAATTGCCAGCACACATCCTGTAGCCGTTACTGGCAATGAGTCGCCGGCATAACGAGGCTTATACTGTTCGTTGATGGCAGTTGCCACTTCTTCGGGCTCGCCATCATGAAGTGCGTAGTAATATCCCATCAGTCCCTGCAGTTCAGCGAACTCACCAACCATATTTGTGACTAGATCGGACTTCGACAACTCAGCGGCTCGCATGCAATATTCCACATTGGCGCCGAGAGCGGTCGCAATGTATCGACCCAGTTGCGCGACTCGCATACTCTTTTCATAAACAGTACCGAGGGCTTGCTGGAACACAATTTTCCGCAGTAGTTCGCTGCGACTCGCCAAGGACGTCTGCTTGTCTGTTTCAAAGAAGAACCGCGCATCCGCCAATCGTGGTCGAATAACTCTTTCGTTACCTGCAATTACCTGGGCTGGATCTGTGCTGCGTATATTGCTGACAGCGATAAATCGGGGCAGCAGTTTGCCCTCAGAGTCAGTGAGATAGAAATATTTTTGGTGTGCTTTCATCGCGAGAATCAATGCCTCAGGCGGAACCTCGAGGAAATGTTCATCAAATTTGCCCATTAGAGCTACCGGAAATTCGACCAGGCTAGTTACTTCTTCCAGCAGGTCTTCATCAATAACAACACGCGCATGCACCGCGCTTGCCTGGGCATTGACGAGCTCACGTATGAGTTCTTTGCGTTTGTTAAAATCCGGAATTACCGAACCCTGTTTTTCCAGCAATGTTTCATACTCAGCAGGATGACTAATTGCTATCTTCTGATTGTGATGAAAACGATGACCGAACGTATTAGTGCCCGAATCTACACCAAGAATTCTCGCTGTAATTAGTTCTGAACCAAATAGCAACACAATCCAATGTACGGGTCGCACGAATTCGTCGCGAGAGCTGCCCCAACGCATCCGCTTTGGAATTGGCAGTCCTGCCAGTGCTTTGTCGACTATTGTTGGCAGCAGCAATGGAGTGCTCTGACCTGCTTCCGCAGACGAGTACGCAAGTTTTTCGACGCCATCTTTTTGCACGCGAGTTAATTCTGATACATCGACACCGCAAGACTTGGCAAATCCAAGGGCGGCCGGAGTGGGACTGCCGTCTTTTCCAAAACTTGCAGCCACTGCCGGTCCAAACCGCTCGATCACTTTGTCCTGTTGTTGTTCATCAAGCCCGGTGATCAGCAGAGCGAGTCTGCGCGGAGTAGCAAACAATCTGCAGCTGGTGAAACCCAAGTGTTCTTTTTTGATGCCAGCCATCACCCCGTCACCGAATGCTTGCGATAGCGTGCGCAACGCTTTCGGCGGCAATTCTTCAGTGCCTATCTCAACCAGTAAATCTCGCGTCGACATGGTGACTATTTATCCAGATACTGTTGACGAAGTTCCGGTGTCGCTAACGGAAATCCAAGCGATTTGCGCGCGGCGAAATAAGTTTCGGCCACCGTTCTTGCAAGTGCGCGCACCCGCAGAATGAAACGTTGCCGCTCGGTGACTGAAATTGCATTTCGCGCATCTAGCAGATTGAAATAATGCGATGCCTTAAGTACCTGTTCATAGGCAGGCAGAGCAAGATTCTTTGCGATGAGCTGTTCACATTGTTGCTCACATTCGTCGAAATAGCGAAATAGTAGTTCAGTGGCGGCATGTTCAAAATTGTATGCAGACATTTCAATTTCGTTTTGTTTGAACACATCACCATAAGTCACTACACCATTGGGACCGTCGGTCCACACGATGTCATAGATGCTGTCAACGCCTTGCAGATACATGGCTAAGCGCTCAATACCGTAGGTAATCTCGCCACTAACTGGATGACATTCCAATCCGCCTACTTGTTGGAAATAGGTAAACTGGGTGACTTCCATTCCATTCAACCACACTTCCCAGCCCAGGCCCCAGGCACCCAGGGTGGGAGACTCCCAGTTATCCTCGACAAAACGTATGTCGTGTATTGCCATGTCGATGCCGAGACTGCGGAGGGATGACAGGTACAATTCCTGTATATTCTTGGGGGAGGGTTTTAAAAGCACCTGAAACTGATAGTAGTGCTGGAGACGATTGGGATTTTCACCATAACGACCGTCTGTGGGTCGACGACACGGTTGTACATACGCCGCATTCCAGCTTTCCGGGCCGATTGCGCGCAGGAATGTCGCAGGATGAAAAGTTCCGGCGCCTACCTCAATGTCTAGCGGTTGCAATACCACGCAACCTTGCTCAGCCCAGAATTGTTGTAAGGCCAGAATTAGCCCCTGAAAAGTGTTCAGGTCTGCAGGTTTGTTCACGATTCAGCCAAATATTGTAGGAAATCAAAGGGCTGCAATTATGCTGCATTCCTCAAAACTAATCCATAGCAAGGCTTGATCGACTGGTTTGCTGGTGGTTGCCAAGATTGTTTCAAGCGCTGAAGTGTGATGTTATTTCGGCGCCAGAAACCAAAGGTCCAGCTACGATCCGAATACTTGAGAGAGGCAACAATTCTTACTTTTAAATACATCATTCTTCGATGCTTCCTGGCAGTAACTGCCCGACTGCCACTACGCATGCTGCATCGCCTGGGCGCGGGCTGGGGCAACTTGTTGTACTGGATACCCAACCGTTCTCGTCACACTACCCAGCGCAACCTGCAAAGTTGTTTTCCAGATAAAACCACATCGGAGTTGGCGGTGCTTACCCGCTCCAGCTTGCAAAGCACTGCCTGCACAGCACTGGAAATGGGCAAATCATGGCTCTTGCCATTGGCAGATACACTTGCATTGGTGCGTGAGACCGAAGGCACGGAGGCATTCGAAAAAGCGATTGCTACCGGACACGGCGTAATCCTATTGGCTCCGCATCTGAGTAACTGGGAAGTATTCGGCTTTTACGTATCAAACAAACGTCCTACCGTATTTTTGTATCAGCCACCGAAATTGCCAGCACTGGACAATTTACTAAAGCAAACTCGATCACGTGGTGGTATCAAGCTGGCGCCAACTAATCGTCAGGGCGTAGCGCAACTTTTAAAGTCCTTGTATCAAGGTGAGTTAGTGGGCGTGCTTCCTGACCAGGTACCCGTTGATGGAGGTGGATTGTTCGCACCGTTCTTCGGTCAGCAAGCGCTAACGATGACTCTGGTTGGCAAATTGCTGGCCCGGAAAAAAGTACCGGTGTTTTGCGGATTCGCCGAAAGACTGCCCAGAGGAGAAGGATTCAGAGTAATTATTCTTGAAGCTGACGCGCAGATTTACAGTGATGATCTGCAGGAGTCAGTGCAAGGACTGAATCGCTCGGTGGAAGCCTGTGTGCTGCGAGCATTGCCCCAGTATCAATGGGAGTACAAAAGATTTCGACGACAACCTGATGGCAGCAAATTTTATTCGTGAAGCGAGGGCGAAGCTGAGCTAGCGTTTCCAGAACATGGGTGTGAACAGCACCAATAAAGTAAAGATTTCCAGACGTCCCAGCAACATGGCCAGACACAAGATCCACTTTGCGGTTGCGGGCAAATCACCATAGTGCAGCGAGACATTCTCCAAACCCGGTCCCAAGTTGTTGATACAGGCACCTACTGCACTGAAAGCGGTAATGATATCGAGGCCAGTGGCCAGCAATGCCAGTAACATCACTATGTATACCATGACATAAACAGCGAAAAATCCCCAAACCGATTCAATAATTCGATCTGACACAGGATTGCGCCCGAGCTTGATCGGGATTACTGCTTTCGGATGGATCAGGCGCTGAACTTCCCGAAATCCTTGTTTTAGAATCAGCAGAATGCGAATTACCTTCATGCCGCCGCCCGTAGAGCCGGCGCAAGCACCGATAATTGCCGCGTACAGAAGCAAATAAGGCAGAAACAGCGGCCATGAACTGAAGTTCGCTGTTGTGAAGCCAGTTGTAGTGGCCATAGAAACTACTTGAAACACACCCTTAACGACGGACTCAAATACAGTTGCGTAAGTTGCGGAAAAATACAGAACAAGCACAGTAACAACAGAAACAGAGAGCAGGATAAATGTGTAAAACTGAAATTCCGGATCAGTGAGGTACTGACTGATCGTGCGACGCTGCCAAGCCGTAAAATGCAGGGCAAAGTTAATACCAGCGATAAACATAAAAACGATAGCCACGGCATCAATGGCAGGATTGTTGAAATAGCCCATGCTTAAATCATGCGTCGAGAAACCGCCAATCGCGACTGTGGTAAAGCTATGGCTGATGGCATCAAACGCACTCATACCAACCAACCAGTAAGCAGCGGCACAGGCGATAGTGAGTGTAAGATAAATATACCAGAGTGCTTTCGCTGTTTCGGCCAGACGTGGCACCAACTTGTTGTCTTTCACCGGCCCCGGACTCTCTGCTCGATAGAGTTGCATGCCACCGATACCAAGCATAGGCAACAACGCCATAGCCAGCACGATTATGCCCATGCCCCCCAACCACTGGAGTTGTTGTCGGTAAAACAAAATTGATTTAGGCAATTCGTCCAAACCGGAAATTACGGTGGCACCGGTGGTGGTTAATCCAGACATGGATTCGAAAACTGCATCCGTGAATGAAAGCTGCACCGGTTGGCTAAAAATAAAAGGCAAACAAGCGGCAGTGCCAAGAACCACCCAGAATAAAGTGACAATTAGAAAACCATCTCTATTACTAAGTTCTTTGTGCGAGCGTGCCGTTAGCAGCCAAAGGGTGAACCCGATTGCGAAGATTATCAGGAATGAATCAAAGAACACGCCTGCCGCACCGTCCTGATAGATAAATGATACGAGGATTGGAAGGAGGTTGCCCAGCGCGCTGAAGAGCATGAGCAGCAAACCGAGAATCTTGATAACAATTGATGCATGCATGTCTAAAAGAAACTAAAGCCGACCTGGAACAGTCGTTCTACTTCGGGGATACGTTTACGGTCAACAAGGAACAGGATGACATGATCGCCAGTTTCAACAACGGTGTCATCATGTGCTATTAACACTTCATCTTCGCGCACTATGGCACCAATGGTTGTCCCTTCAGGGAGATCTATATCTTCTATGGCGCGACCAACCACTTTGGACGAGATTTTGTCACCGTGAGCGATTGCTTCCATAGCTTCCGCCGCACCGCGTCGCAGTGAATGGACATTGACCACATCTCCGCGGCGGACGTGAGCAAGCAAGCTGCCGATGGTAGCTTGCTGGGGTGATATGGCGATATCAATCTCACCACCCTGCACCAGATCGACATAAGCGGGATTATTAATTAATGCCATGACTTTTTTCGCGCCAAGACGTTTCGCCAGGAGCGATGACATGATATTTGCTTCATCATCATTGGTGAGTGCTAGAAACACATCCGTGTCTCCGATGTTTTCATCGATCAAGAGATCGCGTTGCGAGGCTTCGCCGTTTAACACAATCGCCTTATTCAAGGTTTCCGACAAGTATGCGCAGCGTTCTAGATTGTGTTCGATTATTTTTACCTGATAACGATCTTCAATCGATTCCGCGAGGCGTAAACCAATGTTGCCGCCGCCCGCAATCATGATTCTTTTATAGGGTCGATCCAAACGCCGCAGCTCGCCCATGCACGCGCGAATATTGTTCTGGGCAGCGACGAAGAAGACTTCATCATCGGCCTCGATAACGGTGGAGCCTTCCGGAATGATTGGCCGATCCTTGCGAAAAATAGCCGCTACCCGTGTCTCGACATTGGGCATATGCTGTCTTAGCAGTCGAATTTCCTGGCCGACGAGCGGGCCGCCGTAATACGCCTTTACGGCAACCAACTGCACCTTACCGTCGGCGAAATCCAGTACTTGCAAGGAGCCCGGCAGGTCCAGGAGGCGTTTGATGTAGCTGGAAACTACCAGCTCAGGGCTGATTACTACGTCGACCGCAATGCCCTGTTTGCCGAAGAGCTTGTCACTTACCAGATAGGCTGAGGCGCGAATGCGGCAAATTTTCTTCGGAGTTTGAAAAAGAGAGTAGGCCACTCGACAAGCGACCATATTAATCTCATCGCTTTCGGTGACAGCGATGATCATGTCGGCGTCCTCACCACCAGCGCGCTCTAGTACATCGGGATGGGATGCTTCGCCAGGAATGATGCCAATGTCGATGCGGTCTTTCAGTTCGCGCAATTTTTCGGCGTCAGAATCTACCACTGTGATGTCATTCGCTTCGTTGGCCAGGGTTTCAGCCAGCGAACAGCCGACCTGATTGGCGCCGAGAATGATAATCTTCATGGGATCAATTCCCTTTAATCACAACAGGGATCGCCACAGTTCCCTTACATTTTCCGCAGCAAGGCATAATAGAAACCATCTGGTTCATTGCCGGAACTGGGTAGGAGCTGTCGTCCGTAGCGGCATTCTACTCCCCAATCGGCTGCTATGCTTTCATATTTAGCACTGGCCGAGTTTTCCAAAAAGTGCGCGATATTTGCTTCATTTTCTTCCCGTAATATCGAACAGGAAGTGTAAAGCAGCAGGCCCCCAGGACTCAGGCATTGCCAAAGATTGTGCAGTAAGGCGTGTTGAGTTTGTATGAGCTTGTCCACATTCTTTCGGGTACGCAGCAATTTGATATCCGGGTGGCGTCGAATCACACCGGTGGCAGAGCAGGGCGCGTCTAACAGGATCCGGTCAAAGGTTTGGCCGTCCCACCATTGGCAGACAGCAGTGGCATCAGCAACCAATAATTTAGCCTTTAATCCGAGTCTGTTCAGATTCTCACTGATCCTGTTCAATCGCCCTGCATCTATATCCAATGCTGTACAACTGGTTAGTAATGGCTCACTTTCCAGTATATGGCAGGTCTTTCCGCCGGGTGCCGCACATGCATCCAAAACGCGCATCCCCGGAGCCAGCTGTAACAGGCCAGGCACTAACTGAGAAGCCTCGTCCTGCACACTCATTTTGCCGTGAGCGAAACCAGGCAGGTCATTTACTGCGGTCGGGGTATCCAGGTAAATAGCTGATGCAGCCAACTTACCTGCGGTTGCTTCGATACCGACTTCTTGTAACGCAGCCAACATGTCCGCTCTGGAGGACCTGGCCAGATTCACACGCAGAGTCAGCGGCGGTCGTGAGTTATTCGCCAGAACAACCTGGTCACTGGTTTGTGGCCATTGGCTTCGGATCGCTGCAAGAAGCCATTCCGGGTGAGAGTGCTGATACGCTGGTGAAGTTGCCATCAACGATTGCTCTATGGCGTCGTGTTCGCGCAAGTAGTTTCGGAGCACCGCATTTACCAAGGCTTTGCCCCAGGTTTTTCCAAGGATGGCTGCTGCAGCAACAGTCTCGTTGAGCACTGCGTACTCAGGCGTGGAAAGAAAGCGCAGTTGGTATATGCCAACAATGAGCAAGCATTTTAGATCGCTGTCTTTGCGCTTTAATGGTTTGCTCAATAATTGGTTGGTGATGCTCTCCAGCATATGAAACCAACGGCAGCAGCCATATAAAATTTCCTGCAGCAGCGCACCCTCAACAATATCTTCATATTGGTTTTTATTTTTTATTGCAGCGAGGTGTGAATCAATTGAGCCTTTACCGGATTCGAGTTCGGCAAGAATACTGGCAGCGATTGCGCGAATATTAGTCATCTTCATGTGGCCGGGTTTGTACTGTTCGAAAGTACTTTTCCTGGCTTGAACAGTTCCGGTTTTGAGTTCAGCAAGTCAGCAATGCTCATCTCAGACTTCCCGGGCAATTGCACTGATGTGACTGCGAGCTGGGAGTTATTACATGCGATAACAAGTCCTTCCCTGTTTGATGTCAGAATGGTGCCAGGAGTCGCAGTTACAGGAATGAGCAACGGACGTGCGGCCAGAATTCGCATTCGTTCTCCGTCAAGAAAGCAATATGCTGGTGTCCGACCAATGCCGACGCGAATTTGCCGATGGATCATTTCTGCTGGCATATTCCAGTTAATTAACGCTTCCGCTTTGTCCAGCTTTGCGGCATAAGTACTCAGAGAATTGTCCTGTTTTACTGCGTTTTTCAGAGTATTTTGCAAGTTGTCCAAAACCGTCACCAGTGCTTTCGGGCCGGCAATTGCGAGTTTGTTTTCAAGTTGCTCTCGCGTTTCATTCGAATCAATAGTAACTGCTTCCGTTGCGAGCATGTCTCCTGTATCGAGGCCGGCGTCCATGCGCATAATAGTGACACCTGTCGCCGTGTCTCCAGCCAAGAGAGCACGCTCAATCGGTGCGGCTCCACGCCAGCGCGGCAGTAATGATGCGTGCACATTGATGCAACCAAAGCGTGGAACATCCAATATCGACTGGGGCAGAATCAATCCATATGCGACCACGACCAGAACATCAGGTGCGATTTGTTGCAGACACTGCCTTTCAGCATCCACTTTCAGTGAGACTGGTTGGTACACTGGAATAGAATTTTCCAGCGCCATTTGTTTTACCGCGCTAGCTTGCAGTTTGTTGCCACGCCCAGCAGGTCGATCCGGCTGTGTGTAGACTGCAACCACACTATGTTGGGAAGCGAGCAACGCCGCAAGGTGCTGAGCCGCAAATGCAGGTGTGCCGGCAAAACAAAGTCGAAGTTTATCCATTCATCCTGCCTTGCTTGATGCCGTGGCTGCACGCTTCAGCATGCCGATTTAATCCAAACCGAGTTGGTCAAGTAAGCTACCAACCAGGAATTGAGCTGTTTAATGCGGCAGGTGTGGTCCCGCCGCGTGTTCCATGTGGCGAGTAGAGTTACACACGAATCAATTTTCAAGAATGAATGTTTGAATCTAAGCTGATTTTTTATGTTCTTTTTCCAGCTTGGAGCGGATACGTTGCCGTTTCAGCGCGGTGATGTAATCGACAAAGAGCTTGCCATCAAGATGGTCAATTTCATGTTGTATACACGTGGCCAACAGACCATCCGCCTCCAACTGAAACGACTCACCCTGGCCATTCTTCGCGCTGACCAGAATTGCGCGAGGACGCGACACAGTTTCATAAAACCCTGGGACGGACAGGCAGCCTTCGTCATATTCGTTGAGTTCAGGCTGAATAATTTCAAAATTTGGATTAATAAATACTAGAGGACTATCCTTATTTTCCGATACATCTAATACCAAAAGTCTTTTATGTACATTAACTTGAGTAGCCGCCAGGCCAATGCCCTCAGCTGCGTACATGGTTTCGAGCAAGTCATCGATCAAGGCTTGTAGCTCGGCATCGAAAACAGTGACAGGAGCCGCCAATTTTCGCAGTCTGGGGTCAGGAAATTCCAGTATTGGTAAAATTGCCATATCTTTCGAGCGCCTTCGATTCGAATTGGAATGAACAATAGCGGCAGTCTGTGAACTACTTCTAGTGATAATTATAGCGTATTGCTACCATCTCCATGGGTTTACGTGCGGAATTGTAATAGTGAAGAAACTGGGTTTAAAGCAAATTTTTCTCGCCGCGATGGTTAGTTTGTTGGCATGCCTGGCAATTCCCGTCGCAGTTGGCTAGGGCAGCCTACTACGTCCCGATTATCCGGCTAGCTATACTGTTGCAGATGGCGACACGTTATGGAACATTGCTGGCCAGTTTTTGCAAGATCCCCAACGATGGCCTGAAGTCTGGCAACCCGATGAGTTCCTCGATAATGCCGACATCATCTATCCTGGAGATATCATGCGGGTGAGTTTTACCGGTGGCAGTCCGCGCATACTGCTTTCCCGCGGTGACAGGATTCAAGTAACACTGGCTCCACAAATTCGTACGGAGGCGCTAGCGAGCGCCATTCCAGCTATTCCGGTGGAAGCTATTGAAAACAGTTTTACACGCAATCGCATCGTGTCCCAGACCGATTTCGACGCGGCGCCATATATTGTAGCTAATCTTGGCAACAATCTGGCTATAGTAGGCACAGGCGATGAAGTGTATGCGCGCGGGGTGTGGCCTGCGGGCACCAGTCTATTCGAAGTTTATCGCGCTGGTCGGCATTTTACCGATGAGTCAGAAGATGTGGACTTAGGTCTGGAGCTCGAATATCTGGGCTTCGCCAGTATCTCCGAAAATGAGCCAGTCGAACTGAAGCGCATGCTGATCAACAATAGCAGCAAGGAAATACGGGTTGGCGACCGCTTACTTATCAGAGAGCAATCCCGTATCGATGACACTATATTTCCAACTGAGCCCGCGGCTGAGCTTAGCGGCCAGATTGTTGCGTTTCTCGGAAACTAAACATTGGCGTCGCAGTTGGACACTGTCGTGATAAATCTGGGAATTAGAGACAATCTGGCCATTGGAGACGTGTTGTCAATCCAGCAAGCCAGCGGTAGCATGGTCGACGAAGTAGAGCGCAGTCGCATGACGCTGCAGCAGCGTTTTCGCACTATGTTTAAGCGGGACCAAATGCAGATGCCTGGCAAGGAAATCGGCACCCTGCTGGTATACAAGACATTCGAGCAAATGAGCTACGCAGTCATCATCAGCAGTACCGAGCCGGCAACCTTGAATAATCTGGTTGTGAGTCCCTGATAAGGAAGCCAAACCGCGTTATACACCGAACTACTATTCCATCGCTCAAGGATGAACTATGGAAACACCTCAGCTGCGCCTCTATTTGCGCCTGTTTCATGCAGACTGGCTCAGTCCTGTACAGTTCTCGAGACTGCTTGGTCATGCCAGCACCTTAGACCATGTCTTTAGCGCCGACGATCTGCTGCTGGCTTCGTATGGGCTGACCCAAATCTAGATTGAGAATGTGCGCAGGGTGCAATCAGGTCCCAACCCAGCCGCAGTAGATGCTGACTTGAAATGGACAATGACGGCAGAGCACCACATTGTTTGTTTTGAAGATCCCCGTTATCCAGAGTTACTACGCCAGATAGATGTCGCTCCGCCTCTACTTTTCGTCCGCGGCAATGCGGGAATCCTGGCTAATGCCCAACTCGCGATAGTCGGCAGTCGCAATGCCACCAGCTATGGATTACGCAATGCCTACTGGATGGCCCATGAACTAGGGCAAGCAGGTCTTGTCATTACCAGCGGTATGGCAAGAGGTATCGACACTCGCGCACATCAGGGAGCACTTGCCGCAGGCCAGGCAACAATTGCTGTGATCGGCACTGGTGCTGATATCATCTACCCCACTTCGAACCAGAAGCTGGCTGATGAGATAGCCACCACCGGAGCTCTGATTTCTGAGTTTGCTCTCGGTACGTTGCCAATCTCAACGAACTTTCCCCGTCGCAATCGCATTATGAGCGGTTTGAGCTTGGGCACGCTTGTGGTAGAGGCGATAGTGAAAAGTGGTTCACTAATTACTGCCCGCCTGGCGCTCGAACAGAACAGGGAAGTATTTGCAATTCCTGGTTTGATCTCCAGTCCGCAATCCGCAGGTTGTCATCAACTCATCGCCGACGGTGCCAGATTGGTAGCCCAGCCGGTCGATATTCTGCGAGAACTGGGCATGGAAGAGTTGGTCAATTCAGGCAAAGAGCAGGCATCGAAATGCGTGCAAACCAGACTGTTACCAATTACCAACAACAACGATATTTCTACAGACAGGTTAACCACGCTGATTGGTTATCAAGGATGCGAGATGGAAAGTCTGTTGGATGCCACGGGTCTGGAATACCAGACGCTGCTTAGACAGTTACTGGAACTGGAATTAGCAGGCAAAATTCTAACGCTTGGTGGCCGTTACTTTCGTACCTGAAATAACGAATCAACTGCTTTTATAAATAGCCCGCAGTAACGGCTACATTTCTTGCATCACTCTGAGGAGTAATGTAGTTTTCGCGTTTCGCACAAATTCTGGATAGGAACGCCATGACCGAACCTTTCGTAGCTATACTTATGGGATCTGAGTCTGACTTGAGCATCATGCAATCGGCTACAGAGGTGTTCAAGCAGTTAGGAATTCAATTTGAAATAAAGATTACGTCGGCGCACCGCACTCCGGCAGCAACTCAAAAATACATCAGCGACGCTGAGAAAAGAGGCTGTAAGGTATTCATCGCGGGAGCAGGACTAGCGGCGCATTTGGCCGGGGCAACAGCGGCACATACTACCAAACCGGTAATTGGCGTACCAATAGACTCCGGTCCCCTGAACGGTCTGGATGCCTTGCTTTCAACAGTACAAATGCCAGCAGGAATTCCTGTGGCCACTGTCGCAATAGGCAAAACTGGCGCGAAAAACGCAGCATTTCTCGCCGCCCAGATACTGGCGCTTCTGGACAGCGGGTTGGCGGAAAAGGTCAAACAAGAACGGCAGGCAAATGCTGAAAAAGTACAAGCGCAAGACGCAGCTTTGCAAGCCTCACTCTAAGATCCAGTTACCGCGGTATCCCTGTGTTCCAGCCTGATCTGATGAAAGCCTGTGAAGCTCTGGAGCGGGGTGGGATAATCGCGTATCCAACCGAAGCAGTTTGGGGCTTGGGCTGTGATCCGAACAATAGCAGTGCGATTCAGCGTATCCTCGAATTGAAACAACGACCGGCCGCCAAAGGGCTCATCGTGGTAGCTGCGGATATGATGCAAATAGAAGATCTGCTAGCGCCACTCTCTTCACTTCAAACAGAGCAATTGCGAGCGACGTGGCCGGGACCGGTTACCTGGTTGATTCCGGATCCACAAAATCTCTTTTCCAGTTGGGTTAAAGGCGAGCACGCAACCGTAGCAGTTCGAGTCAGTGCCCATCCCATCGTGCAACAACTATGCAAAGCGTTTGGCCGGCCTATCGTATCCACATCCGCCAATATTGCCGGTCAAATGGAAATTAGAGATAGATCAGAACTTGTTGTGACTTTTGCTGAAATAATCGACTGCATTGTTCCTGGTGAACTCGGTTCGCGAGCAGCAGTTTCAGAAATACGGGACTTGGTATCAGGAGCCAAACTGCGATGAGTCCAACATTAAAACAGCCAATGGATTTGAGATCCTATGTTTAAGTCTGGCGAGGTTGATGCAGTCAGGGCATTCTTGCTGCAATTGCAGATTGAAATTTGCTCCAGTCTGGAACAGATAGACGGCTCGGCCAAGTTTAAAACTGATCAATGGGATCGAGACACTGGTGGTATGGGCATAAGCCGAGTAATCAGTGACGGCAATGTAATCGAAAAGGGTGGGGTAAATTTCTCGCACGTATTCGGCGCGTCAATGCCGGCATCCGCTACAGCCACGCGCCCGGATCTCGCTGGCCGCGCTTTTCAGGCAATGGGTGTCTCTCTCGTCATACACCCATTGAATCCATTTGTTCCAACTTCGCACGCAAATTTCCGCTTGTTTGTCGCAGAGAAAGACGATGCTGAACCAGTCTGGTGGTTTGGCGGCGGATACGATCTAACGCCTTACTACGGATTTGATGAGGATTGTATGCACT